>Ga0247837_1006170_pt1 | contig 17146 bp, 13 predicted proteins | sample LaCtaG_2_FD_187115 | JGI IMG/M metagenome (GOLD analysis project Ga0247837, IMG submission 187115) | Freshwater microbial communities from meromictic Lake La Cruz, Castile-La Mancha, Spain - LaCruzMarch2015_14.5m | ecosystem: Environmental > Aquatic > Freshwater > Lake | place: Spain: Castile-La...
AGCTTCGCCCAATGATTAGTATGCGTGACGCAAAAGGCACTCCGATTAAATTATCAAACGGCCTTGAAGCGCGTTATTTCCTGCCAATTGATGCGATTATTTCTGTTGAAAATGGTGCTAATATTCCTGCTGGTGAAGTGATTGCTCGTATTCCGCGTGAAACTTCAAAAACTCGAGATATTACCGGTGGTTTGCCACGTGTTTCCGAATTGTTTGAAGCACGTCAACCTAAAGATGCAGCAATTATTGCTGAATTTGATGGTAAAATTGAGTTCGGTAAGGACTATAAAGCAAAACGTCGTATCGTTGTTATACCTGAAAATGAAAACTTGCAACCAGTAGAATATTTGGTTCCACGTGGTAGACATATCGTTATTCAAGAAGGCGATTATGTACGTAAAGGTGACCTGATAGTCGAAGGAAACCCAGTTCCACATGATATTTTACGTGTTATGGGTGTCGAAGCGTTGGCAGTTTACTTAGTCAGCGAAATCCAGCAAGTTTACCGTTTGCAAGGTATTGCTATTAACGATAAACATATCGAAGTTATTGTGCGCCAAATGCTACAGAAAACCGAAGTGTATGATGCTGGAGATACCAATTTCATTGTTGGTGATCACGTAGACCGTGTTATCTATGATCATACAAATAATGCACTTATTAAAGAAGGTAAGCGTCCTGCTTCAGGTCAGCCTATTCTTCAAGGTATCACAAAAGCCTCATTGCATACGAAATCATTTATTTCTGCTGCATCATTCCAAGAAACAACACGCGTTCTAACTGAAGCGGCTGTTTCTGGTAAGCTTGATGTTTTGGCAGGCTTAAAAGAGAACGTGATTGTTGGTCGTTTGATTCCTGCAGGTACTGGTAGTGCTATGCGCCGCATGAAAGCAACTGCTCAAGATCGCGATAAAGACATATTGATTCAGGCTGCTCCAAAGAGTAAGGATGCTAAACAGTCTGTTGCTTAAGTAATAAAATTTAATTAAATAAAAAAGCAAGCTTTATGCTTGTTTTTTTATTTTCTAATTGGTATTTTAATCTTTCATTTTCCTGTTTGGTTTTATGAATATTGCTAAATCTAAAATTCCTCTATCTATCTGGGCAATTGGCTTTGCCAGTATGTTGCTTAACATCTCTACTGTTATGGTATTTGGTGTTGTCGCTCTTTACCTCAAGCAAATTCTTGGTGCTGGAACTGGTTTCATTATTATGCTTGAAGGAACTTTTGAGGCGATGGCATTTGCCATGAAGCTTTTATCTGGTTTAATCAGTGATTATTTTAGGCGTCCTAAAAAAATTATGATGATTGGCTTTGCTATGGTTACTATATCAAGACCCATATTTGCTTTGTTTGCCACCGTACCAATGGTTATTATTGCCAGACTCTTTGATCGTTTGGGTAATGGCATGCAATCAACTCCTCGCGATGCTCTGGTGGGTGATTTAGCACCTGATCGAACAAAAGGGGCTTGCTTTGGTCTACGTAATGCTATGGCAACGGCTGGCTCGTTTATTGGTGGCATACTAGGCATTGTAGCCATGTATTTGGCTAATCAAGACATTCAGCAAGTTTTTATGTGGGCAAGCATTCCTGCGTCAATAGGGTTCTTCTTGCTACTAATTTTTGTTAAAGATCCTCATGAAAAAGAAGTCACTGCTGATAAAAAACCAATTCGTCATCCATTGCATTTTAAAGATTTAACGCGGTTAGGGAAACCTTATTGGATGTTGATGATTGTAGCAATGGTATTTATGAGTTCACGTATAGGTGAATCTATGCTTGTGCTTCATGCAACCCAAAGCTTTGGTATGGATCAAAATTTCTCTCATGGCATTTTGATTTTGTATAATTGTACAAATTCTTTGTTTTCTTACCCTATTGGTATGCTTTCTGACCGGCTGGGTCGTTATGGATTTTTGGCATTAAGCTTTGTGTTGCTAATAGTGGCAGATGCCTTCCTAGGGTTTTCTACTAGCTTACCAGTGATGCTTATTGGAGTTGGTCTATGGGGCATTCAAATCGGTATGAGCCAAGACATGTTTTTGTGTATCATAGCTGATCATGTTCCCGAAGATTTGAGGGGAACTGGCATAGGTTTTTACTACTTAATTAATTCTGTAGGTCTTCTACTGGCTGGTTTCATTGGTGGTTCTCTTGCTGATAAATTTGACCAGTTCGTGACTTTTATGGGAAGCGGATTAATTGCCTTATTTGCGCTAATACTATTAATAGTATTACGTCCTACAATTGACGTAAAAATCCGAGCAACTTAAAGACTGCTATTTTTTAGAAAGACGCTGTATTGCAATAGTTTGCTTATGCCATTCTCTTATTGGAATAGCAGGTGAACCAGAAATAGTTTCTCCTGGTGCAACGTCTCGCATTAAACCACTTTGAGCAGCAATTTTAACGCCATCACCAATTGTTAAATGTCCAGCAATCCCAACTTGTCCTGCAGCAATAACAAATTTACCTAGCTTAGAACTTCCAGCAATGCCTACTTGAGATACAATTACGCAGCCGTCGCCTAATTCTACATTATGAGCAATTTGCACTAGATTATCTATTCTGCAGAAATTTCCAATAATGGTGTCATGCTGGCTGCCACGGTCAATTGTTGTGTTGGATCCAATTTGTACGTCGTTTCCGATCCGAACACATCCAATCTGTGGAATATCAAAATGTCCTTTTTCATCCATGTGGAAGCCAAAACCTGGCTGACCTATACATGCACCAGGCTTAACATAGAAGCGGTCTCCTGCAAGCGTATTTGTGATAGTAACGCTATGTTCAAGTAGACTATCGTTCCCAATTCTTACATGCTCTCCAATTACACAATGACTTCGAATAATAGTGTTATTTCCAATTTCTGCAAAAGCTTTTATTACAGTGAAAGACTCTATTTGACAGTTTTTCCCTATTTTTGCAGTTGGATGAATATCAGCTAATTTAGAAATTTCTCTCGTAGATTCTGGCTTTGCGTAAAAATACAAGGCCGCTTTTCCAAATGCACGATAAGGTGTTGGTGTAAATAAACCAATTACACCTTCCCCTAATAAATGTCTGTCATCTTCCTTTAAAATACAAAATCCACTTTTGGCTTGTGCCAAAGAAGCTTTATATTTTGTATTGTGATAACAACCAAGAATGCCTTGATCTAGATTTTCCAGAGGGCCAACGTCACTGATAGGAATGCCAGAAACATTGGTTTCAGCACCAATTATTTTTGCTAGTTGCTCAATAAGAATGGGGGGGGATTTTTGAAAAAACATCTTTATTTTTCTAGCTTGTCAATATTTGGTATTTTTTTGTTCAAAAGTTCAATTATTTTATCTGTATGATTGAGACTTTCATCTGCTACTAGCGCAACTTCTTGACCATTGTTTGTTGTATTCAGAAACAGATCAATCTTGTGCTTTTTACAAAAACTTCGAATAATACTTTCTAGCTCAGATTCAATGGCCAAAAAATTTTTATCAAGTTTTTGTTTTATTGAATCTCGTTCCTGATGAAAATGCTGATCTAAATCAGCGACTTTCTTATCAAGAGCAAGTTTTCGTTTTGTTAGCTCATCTGTTTTTGCATGTTTTTTTTGTTGTAGCGTTTGCAGTTCGTCATATTCCTTACGCATGCTTTTTTCTAAAGTTTCTAAGCGTTCTTGTGCTTTTGAGCGTGCATCAAAATCTTGCTTATGTAACTGCTGAAATGGCGTTGCCTGAGAGCGAACACGCTCCATATTTACCAGGCCTATAGTAAGGCCAGTAGTTTTGTAATGCGGTTTTAGCACACAATAAGCCGCTATAACGGTAATAACCGCAAAAGCAACTTGAATTAGGTAAGGTCTAAAGTCTTTAAACATTTCTAAAAGATGTTGCTAAATTGCAGTTGTAAACGGCGCGATTCGTCATATTTTTGACTGCGGTATGGAACGGCATAAGATATTCCAATCGGGCCAAACGGTGATGTCCAAAGTATACCTGCACCAAAAGAAGCACGCATTTTTTTGCTATCTTGTGTATTGCTATCCTTTTGGCCTGGTTGCCATAAACAACCCAGCTCATTGAACACGCTGGCATTTATTTTCCAATCATCAGGTAAGCCAGACGGAAACTTTATTTCAGTTACTTGACGCCACATTCTTGTACCATTTAATGGGTCTCCTGTTTTTTTATCACGTGGACCTATACCTTGGAAGTCAAAACCTCTGAAGTTTGTGTAGCCCATTTGAAAGCTATCAACAACTCGAATAGGCTTGCCCATTCTTTGCATCATCCCTGTTTCACCGGAAACTTTTAAAATAACATCTTCAGTAAATAGCGGATGATAGAAAGTAGCATTCCATACATGTTGTAGGTACTTTATTGTACCGCCTAGTCCTGCAAAACTAGTCTGATAACTTAAAACATAACCCTTAGTAGGATTTGCTCTACTATCTAGTTTTCCAAAGTTAATAGTTTGGCCAATCATTGACAATAAAGCGTTATGACTTTGGTTGCGAATAATCGCAGAAGCCTTGTCATTGAAGCCAGTTTCTTTCTCAGAACGTATAGTATAGTCTAAGTTTTGCCACCACATTTCGCTTAGGTTGTACCCCAAACCAAAGGTTGTACCAAGGGTGTTATGTTTATGTGAACGAGAATATTTTGACTGATTTGCTGATGCTGTTACTGATCCTTCAAGTTCCCGATCTAAGAATGCTGGCTCAATAATACCCGCATCTATGCCCATACTTCTTTTAGAAATCATGGCATTTGAATGCAGAGTCTGACCGCTTCCTCTAAAATTTCTTTCACGAACGCCTAGCGATGTGAATGGTCCGTCTAAAGTAGAGTAACCAACGCCAACATTTAGCTCTCCTGTTCGTTGTTCTTCAACATCAACATTTAGCTTGGCTTTGTCTATTGCTGAACCTTCTTCAGGTTGAACATGCGTTTCCTTAAAATACCCAAGGTCTTTTAATTCCTGTTCAGCATCCTTGATTTTTTTACTGTTATACGCATCACCTTCTTGAATTCTAATTTTACGGCGAATTACATGATCTCTTGTGCGATCATTTCCTTTTATTTCAATGGTTTCAATGTAGACTCTTGGGCCTTCTTTGATTGTGAATGTAATTTCAGCAATGCCTGTTTCTGCATTTTTTAAAGTTTCTGGCTCAATATTAATAAAAGCATAACCCATTGTTCCTAAAGATTCTGTAAGTGCTTTAATTGATTTATCAATAATAGCTCCGCTGAATTCTTCACCTTTTTCAATGAGAATGCATTCTTTAAGCTTTTCAATGTTTACTGATTTGATTTCAGAGTTAATCTTTACATCGCCAAACTCGTATTTTCTACCTTCATCAATGGTGAAAGTTAAAAAATATGCTGTCTTATCTGGACTTAGTTCAGCAATAGAAGAAATTAAACGTACGTCTGGATGACCATGATCATTGTAGAATTTTTTAATCTCTTGTTGATCATTAAGGAAACGGTCAGGGTCATAAAGGTCATCATTCACAAAAAATCTGTACCAATGCCAAACTTTGCTTTGCAAAACCTTTTCAAGACGAGAACCTTTAAAAGTTTTGTTTCCAATGAAATTAATTTTACGAATGAATGTAGTTGGCCCTTCTTCAATTTCAAAAACTAAATCAACTCGATTTTCAGGTAAACGAATAATTTTTGGGTCTACCTTTGCACTGAAACGCCCAAGTCGACGATATATTTCTAAAATGCGTTGCTGTGCAGCTTGGATTTTTGCATATGAAAGGACTTCACGTGGACGGAGCTGTATTTCTTTTTTAAAATCAGTATCTTTAATTTTGTCATTGCCTTCATAAGCAATCTTATTGATGATGGGGTTTTCTTCAAGTTGAATAACTATCGTTGCACCTTCTCGGTGCACTTTTACATCGTGAAAGTACCCAGTATCGAACAGCGTTTTCAAGCATTGGTCGTTTGTATCAAGATCTGCTGTGTCACCAACTTTTATTGGTAAATAAGAAAGAATCGTTTGGTTTTCAATGCGGTTATTACCTTGAATGCTGATGTGTGAAATTTTTTGTCCTTCACCGTAAGCTAAATTCAGAGATAACAAGAAAGCAAAAAAGAAATATTTTATCATAGGGGTAACCATCCTCTGACTATTTGGAATAGTGAGCAAATTTTTTGAATGACATTGAATCGTACTATATCGTTCCAGGTGGAATAGAGCATTAAGCTAATGACGAGAGCAAAACCTGATCCAAAAATATATTTTTGAACTTTTTCAGGAAGCGGTTTGCCAATGACCCATTCAATTGAGGTCATGAGCATTTGTCCACCATCTAAAACTGGAATTGGGAAAAGATTAATTAATCCAAGATTGATCGACATAATAATCATGAACCACAACATACCTGCAACACCTAGCTTTGCACTTTGTGAAGCCATATCGCCAATTGCTAGAATTCCCCCCAGCTCATCGCCCTTGCGTTGACCAGTTAAAAGTTCGCCGAGCCCAACTACAATTGTTTTGCACATACCCCAAAAGGTTGAAAAAGCCTTTTGTACAGCGGCACCAAATGAAACTTTCTTATATTCTTTAGATGGGTTTGGCTTAATGCCCAGAACTTTTATTTTTTGAATTTCGCCTGTTTCTTTATTCTTCAACGTTAATGGAATATTCAAGTGAACTTGCTTTTTAGCGCGCTCTAATTTTATTGAAAGAACTTCATGCTTTCCACTGCGAATAAAGGGCAGCATATTCTCGAAAGAATGAATTTTCTCATGGTTAATTTCAAGGATGCGATCATTTTCTTGTAAACCATGTTTAGCACCAACACCAGCAGGGTCAACAAATCCAATTACAGGTGGTGTAATTGGTTCTCCAAAAACAGCAAATAAGCCAATCATTGCAACAATTGCAAAAACAAAATTTGCTAGTGGTCCGCCAGCTGCAACTTGAATGCGTTGCCAAGGAGTTTTTGCATGAAGAGTTTGCTTTCTTTCTTCTTCAGTGAGTTTTGTAATAATTGCATCGTCAGCTGTAGCGCTGGTTGCATCAGCATCGCCTAGCATTTTTATGTAACCACCCAACGGTACTAAACGAAATGCCCATCTGGTACCTTTTTTATCGGAAAATCCAAACAGTTCAGGGCCAAAGCCAATGGCGAAATCTTCGACTTTTACATTATTTCTACGGGCAACCCAAAAATGACCCCACTCATGAACAAAGACAACAACGGACATTAATATGATAGTAGGTACAAAAAATTCTAAAACCCAAGTGAACAAGAAAGGCTCCTGCCAAAATACAACTAGATAATGTTTATTGATACGGTATCTGGCGTTGAAACGAAAGAGGGTTTTTCAAATAATCTTTAAAAGCCTGTATATTTTCTTGGCTAGTGTTGCTAAATATCCTTGGTTTTTATCTGATTTACAAAAAAGCTCTACAGCAATATGCTGCAGAGCCTTAATGTTAGTAATAGAAAGCGTTAAGTTTAGCTAAAGGTACGCTTGCTTGGTGCTCCACTTTTTGGGCGATCAGAAAAAGAGCTTTTTGGTCCACGTGAGTCAGGTTTTGAAAAATTGCTTCTTCCTTCTCCGCTAGTGCCACTGCTTCGTGAACCGCCTCTGCTTGCACCGAAGCCGCCGCCTCTAGAAGCACCTCCACCGAAACCACCGCTTCTTGCTCCGCCGAAGCCGCCGCCTCTTGAGTTGCCTCTTGAGTTGCCTCTTGATTCGCCGCCGCCAGCATCACCAGCTGGTGCGTCACCAAAGCCACTGCTTCGTGAACCGCCTCTGCTTGCACCGAAGCCGCCGCCTCTAGAAGCACCGCCACCGAAACCACCGCTTCTTGCTCCATCGGAACTTCCGAAACCACCACTTCTTGCTCCGCCTCTGGATTCACCAGAACTTTTACCTGCGAATGGTTTCCTTCTGTCATTATTTGCGAAAGGATGTTGCCCCCCAAAATCACCAGACCCAGATCGTGATGATCGACCAAAGCCGCTTCCTGAACCTGAACCAGAATTACGGTTTGATCCTTCGTGAGCTTTAGGATTCATGTATCTCTCAATAGCATTCCACTTTTTTGCATCTTGTGATGTAACAAAACACAAAGCAAATCCTTCAGCGCCTGCGCGACCTGTTCTGCCAATACGGTGAATATAATCTTCAGGGCATGGAGGCACATCATAATTGATAACGTGCATTAAGTGAGGAATATCTAAACCACGAGCAGCAATATCGGTAGCAACCATAACTCGGCACTTGCCTAGACGAAATGAACGAATTACTTTTTCACGTTGATGTTGACGTAAGTCACCATGAATAGCTGATGCTGAATGATCTTCTTTACGAAGCGCTTCTGCCAAACGGTCAGCATTCATTTTTGTTTTTACAAACACAATTATTGTACCGTCACGTTGCTCAATCTCTTGTAAAAGACGCTTGTACTTATCTTTTTCACTAATATTAACAATTTCTTGTTTGATCTTAGGAATTGGCAATGTTGCTGAACCTACCGCTACGCGCTTTGGTTGATTCAGGTATTTTCCTGCTAGCTTTTCAATAGCTGGTGGAATTGTCGCTGAAAACATCATTGTTTGACGTTTGGTCGGTAACTTAGAAATGATGTGATCAAGCTGAATACCAAACCCCATATCAAACATACGGTCAGTTTCATCAAGCACTAAACATTCTAGGTTATCAACTCGTAAAGTACCACGCTCTAAGTGATCAATTATACGGCCTGGTGTTCCTATAACAACTCTTGGGCGAGACTTTAGCTGCATAAGCTGCTTAGGGTAAGGTTCACCACCAATAATAAGAGCTGTGTTGAAATCTCTTGAGTCTCCTACTAGACTTTTTAAAGCATTCATAACCTGTTGAGCAATTTCACGAATAGGCGCCAATACAAGCGCTGTAGCATTTGGATTATTAAGCAAGTGATTTACCAACGGCAATGTAAAGGCCATTGTTTTTCCGGTACCTGTTTGTGCTGACCCTAAAATATCATTGCCTTCAAGCGCTAAAGGTATTGTTTGTGCTTGAATTTCTGTAGGCTTTATTAAGCCTATACGTGTAAGAGACTGTGTAAGTGAATCTGGTAATCCCAGCTCATTAAATGTATTCATTTAAAAACTCCATAAAAAACGTTTATCTATAATCCACAATAAGTGGACAGAAATTTATCCATAAGCTAGCTCTTGAGCAGCAACATGGTGAACAGATAACGCTTTAAAAAGTTTTTGGAATTCGCCAAATAACCCTACCACATATTAGGTAGGCGCGGAATCGGAACCTAAAATTTCATCTGCAACTTAGCCTATATTAAAAAATAATGCAATAAAAAAGAATATTAAGATTAAGAATGTTAATTATATGTCAAAATATAAAAATCATCCTTTCTTAATTGTTGTTATTTTTAAATCATTTTTATTGAGGTCTACTTGAATTTCATAATCTGCGCTTACATTTGTTCGGTGATCTCCCGGGCTGTCATATCTTGCGAACATTATCGCAACAATGCCACCACTATTAGACGGAGTAATATCTAGACTGGCTGATGAATCAGGAAGAACCGCAATGGGAAATATTTCTAAATCGTCACCTGCATCTGATTTCAGTTTTTTTGCTTTTTGAAAATACGTATTTGCATCCAATTTTCCGATTTCTGTTGCAATCTCTTCTTTATAAGCAATGACTACATCAACTTTAATTGGGGCTGAATTATTTGCATTTGCAGCAGCTTTGAAATTAATTTTTTCAAGCCAAACTTTTGATTGTTTTATGCCAACTGCAGATTTAACGGATTCGCAACCACTAAAAAAAAGACAACTGACTGCATAAAATAAAATAATCTTAAAATTTATGGATAACATTTTTTACCCTTCGCTTTTTATTAACTTTTATAGGTTACAACTTAACTATTAAACCATGGCTTCCATAGAATAAAAAAGGGCTTACATGGAAAAAAATGAAATTTGTGTTTTACGCATGCCAGCTGTTGCTGAGATATATGATTTTGCTTATGAAAGTTTGCAAAAATTACCGAAATCATTTCGCTCACATTTGAAAAATTTTGTAATAGAAGTGAAAAATTTTGCAGAGCATAATGTTTTAGCTGAATTATCCATGACAGACAGATATGATTTATTAGGGCTGTACCAGGGCATACCCTTGCCTTTAAAGAAAAAAACACGCTCTAAGAAACCAGATATTATTTATTTGTATCGTTGTCCCTTAATACGTCATGCTGTTGAGAACGAAGAAGATGTAAAAGCATTAATACATCATGTGTTAATTAATGAAATTGGTCATCACTTTGGCTGTTCTGCTCACGAAATGGCTTTAATGCATCAGCATTCAAAATTTTCAAAACATGAGTAGATCTTTTATTTTTCCATTAAGGTGCTAATTTTTGCTCATTTATAGATTCCAAGGCTTCAACGCCAGGCAATACTTTGCCTTCAAGCCATTCTAAAAACGCTCCTCCTGCCGTCGATACATATGTGAAATCGGCACTGTTCTCTCCAACAACTGCGATTGTATCGCCTCCCCCAGCTACGCTAATAATTTTTCCTATTTGAGTGCGCTGTGCAATGGATTTTGCAATGATGTTAGATCCATGATCAAAAGGTGAAACTTCATATACTCCAACTGGGCCATTCCATAAAACTGTTTTGCATAGTTTTAGGATATTTTGCAGACGTTCTAATGTTTTAGGTCCAATATCATACATAGCTTGATCAGCATCAATCATATCAATACTAACAACTTGGGTAGATATGTTTGGTTCTAGTTTTTTAGCGACTACTGCATCAATCGGTAGCAATAACTCACACCTACTACTTTTTGCTTTCTGCAAAACTGCCTCAGCAATGCCTAATCGATCATTTTCAACAAATGATCCCCCCATTTTATATCCTTGAGCGCATAAAAGAGTATTGGCCATGCCTCCGCCTACGAACAAATAATCTAGCTTATTTAAAAGATTCAATAATAGATCAATTTTTGTAGATACCTTGCTGCCTGCAACAATGCCTACCACTGGTCGTTTTGGATTTACTAAAATGCTTTCCAATACGCTTAATTCTTTATCAAGACAAAGACCAGCATAAGATGGTAAATATTTTGTGATGCCAACTACTGATGCGTGTACGCGATGACAGCAAGAAAATGCGTCGTTTATAAACATGTCGCCTAATTGACTTAATTGTTTAGAAAAGTCATTCGAATTTTCTTCTTCTCCACTGTAAAAGCGAATATTTTCAGCCATTAGTACTGAGCCATTCGGAAGTGTATTGAGTTCTTGATATAGGTCTGGTCCAATTTGTTTATTTGAAAAAATAACTGAATGTCCGAGCAATTCCTGCAAAGCACTAGCGATTGGTTCAAGGCTATCATTTTTATCCCACTGAGTTTGTGGTTTTGGTTTTGGGCGTCCCAAATGAGACAATATAACTATATATTTTGGATTGGTCGCAAGAATCGTTTTTAAGGTAGGAATAATTCGTGTAATACGTGTAACATCTTGAATTTGACCGTCTTTTAACGGCAAGTTGAGGTCAAGCCTAACAATAACTTTTTTCTCAGAGAAATTGATATTTTTAATCGATATACGCGACACGAACACTTCTCAATAAAGTACTAATACATATTATTCAATAAAAAAATAGCTTTGAACAGAGAAAATTAGAAATCGAATCCTCAAAAAATTAAGTTGTTTTGAAAATAATTAACTCTATTTTTCATTGCAGCGATCTATCAGCTTGGCAAATGCTCCATTACCTAAAACGTTTGCACAGGTTATGACAGGGTCAAATAATACGTAAAGCGCTGTAATAAGCGACATCATTTCTGCATTGAAGCCTAAATAAGCTTCTAGTATTGGAAGCATAACTAAAATGCCCCCACCTGGAATTGCTGCTACAGAAAATTTCGCAATGACAAAATAGAGAGAGAAAGTAAGGTAACTCAATAAAGATGGTTCTGTCATACCAAAGCTTTTTAGTACTGCATAAGCAAGAATAGGAATCGCAAAGCAATCACCAATAAGGTGAATATTCACTGTGGCAGGAATAACAGAGCGCGCCAAATCTTTGTTCTTAGCGCTATTTTCAGCTCCTATAATTGTAAGTGGCATGCTTGCAGCGCTTGACATGGTGCTAAATCCACTAATAGCAGCCGGAATCATATTTTTTACGCTGTTTATGAAAGCTTTTAATTTGCAGCTGTTTAGTAAAAAGTAAGCTAAGAAAATATAGCTAAATTGTGCCAAGGCAATCACTAAAAAGATTGCTGAATAGTCTTTTATAATCGTTCCAACAACGCCATCAAATTGTAATTTTACTACAAAGCCTACAACAAAAAATGGAATCAAATACACAAATCCTTTAAGAAGCAGGCCGATCCATTGATCTACTTTTGCTGCAATTTTATGAGCGGGGAAAGGGCAAATTTTCGAGGCAACAATGCCTAATATTATGCCAGCAAACATAGCTTTATCATTTGCAATAAGTTTTGGTAAAGTTAAAGACCATAAAGGATTTAATTCAGAAGTTTCTTTTGGAGATATCATTGATAAATCAAAGTGGTATATCCAAATTCCTACATAGTGACTAAGAAATGTAGAAATAAAATTAGAACAACATGCTAGCACTAAAATCATTCCAATGATTTTAGTCGCTCCACTAGAAAGCGTGACGGTTGCCTTGAATAATAATCCAAAAATAATGAAGGGGAGAAGAAGTACAATCGTTGATTTAATACTTAGGCTAACTGCATAGAGACCCTGCTTTAAAGACATCGATAAAAAGGGGTCTAAAAATATAATGGCCGCTATAGTTGCCATCAAAATAAAAGGCATTTTACGAAACATGCGTTTCTCCTTGAAAATCATTGAACTTAAAATTTAAAAGATGATTAACTGCTACCGGGCCCAACCGGTGGTTGTTATCGTAAGGAAAGATAAAATAGAGAAAATATTTAGCACGATAAAAAGTAAATCACAAAAATACCAACACCCTAAGTGTACATTGAATTTCGCTAATTCACAAGATTTTGCGAAGCAGCAACAGCAAAATTACAATCTAAGAAAGTAGGTGTAAAAAAACACCTTATCATGTCCTCGCTAATATTGCTGAATTCATACCTCCACTTAGGGTTTTTATCCTTGTCTATAACTTGGGCGCGGATTCCCTCTTGGAAATCAGGATTTTTTAAAAAATTCATAGCAATTACATGATCAAGCGTTAGTGCTTTTTTCAAATCAAGAAATGGAGACATTTCAAGTAATTTGTGGGTTACAAGTAGACTTAAGGGAGATCGAGATTTTAAATCATGAAGAGTCTTCTTGGCTTCATGATGTTCATGATTTTCTAAATTTTTAAAGATACTGCTCAGATCCAATGAAAAAACATCACATATCCAATCCGTTCCAAAAACATATTCATTAGGAGCTGATTGACTGAATTGTTTGATGGTGTCTTCGGGTGAATCGTTGATGCATAAATTATTTAATAAATCAGGGAGAAATTCCGAGCGAACAAAATAGTCAGCCATATTCCATTTTAAAGCATGGGAATTTGAGATTGTGTTTCCTGTAAGCCCATAAAAATTAGCCCAAGGTTTTGGAAATTGTGCAAACCGAAAGCTGGCGGCGACATCCGGGAAGAATCCAATAATGGTTTCAGGCATGCCCAAAACTGCATTTTCTGTAATAATACGGTATTGGTTGTGCATAGAAAGTCCCATGCCCCCTCCAAAACATAAGCCATTCACAAGAGAAATAATTGGTTTTTGGCAAGTAGCTAAATCGTAAATTAACTTATATTCTTCATCAAAAAAAAGAGAGCCGAGGCTTACATCGTTATTTTTTAGTGCATCATGAGCGGCGCGTATATCTCCGCCTGCACAAAAAGCTTTAGGGTGGTCTGAAGTGATAATAATTTTTTTCACGTGATTATTCGCAGAACACGCTAATAAAAATTGAGAGATTTCCCGAATAGTTTCTAGGTTTGTCGCATTGTATTGTTGAGGTCGATTTAACTGAATAACAGCTGCGTTGCCTTGAAAACGAGTTAAAATTGTCACTCAATCACCTAAAAATAAAAGGTGCCGCCAACGCCGTGGAGCGAATGATCCTCTCGTGGCTAAAATGCCAAGTGGGTGCCATATAACAAAGCCACGGCTTTGCCAGGGACAGCTCCCAAGGATGTAAACTGAGCCAAGGGATTAAACTCACACGAACGTTGCCGCACCAGGAAAATCTAGCATAAGTAACAAGTTTTTCCCATATGCTCAATATATATTATAACCAGTTAAAGGTAGGTTAAAAAATTTTACAAAAAACAACATAAGCTAAAGCATACGGAGGTTCGTCACTTAGACTTAAGTATAATGAATAATTGCCTTCTGCTAAATTTTTTGCCATTTCATGAGCAGCTCCGTGTAATATAAATTCTGGACGGCCATGAGGATTTTTAATTACTTCAATGTCTTGCCACGAGATATCTGTGCTATTGCCCAGAGCTTTCACTAACGATTCTTTAGCTGCAAATACTTTTGCAAAGCCAGCAGTGGATTCTGCTCTTTTTTGTAATCGTTCCTGTTCAGAAGTTGTAAAAACGCGCTTTAAAAATTTCACTCCTTGAGTTTCAATAAGCCTTTCAATGCGCCGAATATCACAAATATCACATCCAATTCCTAAAATCATTGTCTGTCAACCTGACTAACAAGACTTAAGGTACGAAGGTTGGCTTGTATATTTTGCAGATGATCTTTATCGTGCACGCCTATATCAGTAATGATTTCCCAAAAATCTATGTTTCTATGTATAATTTTTAAGTTATTAATATCAGCCCCACATTTACTAATAGCGCTTGTAATTGAAGCCAACGCGCCTTGTTTATTGGTGAATATGATTTTTAACCGACCGACGAAGATGTCTTCATTGTTATCTTCGTTCCAGCTTAAGTCAAGAAATCCGCTTTCTGATGGTATTAAAGCCAATTGATGACAGTCATTTGTGTGAATTGTTACTCCTTTTCCGGTATTTACAACCCCTATAATGTTGTCGCTAAGAACTGGGTGACAACATCCTGCATAATGAATGGCCATCCCAGGAATCAAACCTTTGATAGGAATTTTTGAAAAAGTTTCTGCAGTTTTTTGTGGTTTTAGTTTTATTGTTTCTTCATCAAATGTCGATGTAGTTTGAGGTTTGAAAAATTTAACAATATCTTTAATGCTTGTAGTGCCTTCTCCGAGGCCAACTAAAATATCTTCAACGTTGCTGAACTGACCTTCTTTTATATTTTGGGTTAAAATTCGCTCATCAAAGTTGCACCCTTCTTTTTGTAATGATTTAGTTAGAAGAGTTTTTCCTAGCTCTAAAAATTGATCACGTTTTTTTGCGCGAATGAATTTGCGAATTTGAGCTTTTGCCTTGCCTGTAATGACATATTTTTCCCAGCCGAGAGATGGGTGCTGTTGTCTTGATGTGATGATCTCAATTTGATCACCGTTATTAATCTCTGTGCGCAGAGGGACTTGCTTTCCATTAATTTTTGCGCTGATTGCTTTGTTACCAACCTCACCATGTATTGCATATGCAAAATCAAGTACGCTAGCGCTTTTAGGTAAGGCAATAACTTCTCCTTTTGGAGTGAAACAAAACACTTGATCATGAAACATCTCAAGCTTGGTGTGCTCTAAAAATTCATCAGGATTGTCTGCGTGCTCTAATATTTCTAAAAGGTTTCTTACCCAGCTATACTGAGTGCCTTCATGAAAATTAATAGATTCTTTGTCTTTAGTTTTCTGTTTATAGTGCCAATGAGCAGCAACACCGAATTCACAAACTTCATGCATTTCTTGTGTACGAATCTGAATTTCAATTTTTTGATTGTATGGGCCAATTAATGTCGTGTGCAGAGATTGATAGCCATTGGCTTTTGGAGTGCTTATATAATCTTTAAAGCGTCCCGGAACCATAATATAAGAGCTGTGAATAAGCCCAAGTGCTTGATAACACTCTTGCAGATTGGTAACTATGATTCGAAAAGCCATTAAATCTGATAGTTGTTCAAAAGTAATATTGCGTTTTTGAATTTTTTTCCAAATTGAGTATGGGGTTTTTTCTCGTCCAAAAACCTGAACCTTTAAATTTCCATTTTCTAGAACTTTTGTGATATCAATGTTAATATTTTCAATAAGTTGCTGTGTTTGAGGCATATTTGCTAATTGTTCCATGACATTAGCATGATCATCTGGGTGTAGATGCTCAAAAGCATAATTTTGGAGCTCATCTTTGAATTTTGTAATGCCGATTCGACTGGCTAAGGGAGCATAAATTTCAAGAGTTTCTCTAGCTATTCGTTTGCGTCTTTCTGGGTCTTTGATGAAATATAGTGTACGCATATTGTGCACACGATCAGCAAGTTTGACCAAAAGCACGCGAAGGTCGTTAGACATTGCCAAAAATAATTTTCTAAAATTTTCAGCCTGGGGTGATGAAGATGATTGCAGTTCAAGCTGCGAAAGTTTTGTGACTCCGTCAACTAACGTCGCAATTTCAGTGCCAAACATGACCTCAATTTCGGCATAAGTTGTGAGGGTGTCTTCAATGGCATCATGAAGTAATGCTGTTACAATGTAATAATGATCCAGCCTCATGTCGGCTAGAATGTTAGCGACTTCTAAGGGGTGATAGAAATATGGGTCGCCAGATTCACGAAACTGTTGCCCATGTACTTTCATACAAAATACGTAAGCTTTGTTTACTAAGTCTTCGTCGGTATTTGGGTGATACCGTTTAAGCTTTTCAACAAGTTCAAATTGGCGAACTACAGGTTTACTTGTGATTGCTTTCACAGCAATACTCTTAGAATTACATTCCTATAGTCTAACCAGTTTTTGATTAATCTTCGATAGTGTCGTCGTCAATATATTCAATATCTTTTGTTTTTGGAGTTGGTTCATCTTTATGCCATTGACTAGCATCTTGCATAACTTCAAGTAAATCACCATCAATTTCCACGTCTAACTCATCAGTTAGAACCGCGCGTTGCAAGGCTTTAATTATGCCTTCTTCAATATTTTTAAGATTAAGATTTCCTTCTGCAATTTCACGAAGTGCTATGACAGGATTTTTATCATTATCTCGGGC
>Ga0247837_1006173_pt1 | contig 17140 bp, 15 predicted proteins | sample LaCtaG_2_FD_187115 | JGI IMG/M metagenome (GOLD analysis project Ga0247837, IMG submission 187115) | Freshwater microbial communities from meromictic Lake La Cruz, Castile-La Mancha, Spain - LaCruzMarch2015_14.5m | ecosystem: Environmental > Aquatic > Freshwater > Lake | place: Spain: Castile-La...
ATCTTTTTATCCCACGTCCCCAGTACCCCACCACCTAACTCAATAAAGTCAGTTTCCCTCCGGCCTAATCTCTGCTTATTGTACCTATATCTGCCGTCCACTCCGTCCCTCTCCAAACGTAAAAATGGAAGCCCGGGTGCCAGCTTCGAAAGCCGAGGCTATGGTCCTTCTCCAGTCCTTTGGCAGCCAAGTGGATGCGTCTTGGCTGCGGCCAGGCTCACAAATCTGGGTGACCGCTTCCTACGACGACAAGACCGAAGAAGCGTACTACCGAGGCAAAGTACTGAATGTAGGGAAAGAGGAAGTGGAAGTGGAGATGTTGGGAGCGGGACAGCAGGGGAAAGCCAGCGTGCCTCTACAGGATGTGTACGCGGTGGACACTGAGGCGGAGGAAGGAGTGCCGGACATGTCGAAATTGACGCATTTGAGCGAAGCATCCCTGCTTGTCACTTTGCGAAAGCGATATCAACGGCATGAAATATACACCTGTGTCGGCCCGACACTCCTCGCTCTCAACCCGTATGCCCCTCTCCCGGCTCTCTACTCGCCTGAAGCCATCGCCCAGTACTCCTCTCTGCCCAGCCAACCTCCACACATCTACGGGTTGAGTGCACTGGCGCTTGGTCAGCTGTGGGAGAGCCGGAAGAACCAGGCAGTCATTATTAGTGGGGAGAGCGGAGCAGGCAAGACTGAAAACACGAAGTACGCAATGAGGTTCTTGGCAGTGAGCCAAGGAGGGAACTCGGGGATCGAGGGGAAAGTGCTGCAGTGCAACCCCATCCTCGAATCCTTTGGAAACGCAAAGACTCTGCGCAACGACAACTCCTCCCGCTTCGGCAAATACGTGCGTCTCTTCTTCTCCAATCAAACCGTCTCCGGCGCTTCTATCTCCAGTTACCTTCTCGAGAAAACGCGTGTAGTGCGGCAGGCTGCAGGTGAGCGGAACTTCCACATCTTCTATTCCTTCCTTTGCTCAGCTGGAGGGGACCTGCTGCGAGCGTGTGGGTTGGAGGCGGATTGCTCGAAGTACCGGTATTTGAGTCAATCGGGAGTGTACAGGGCTGAGGGAGTAGACGATGCGGTGTGGTTTGGACAGGTGATGGAGGCATTTGGAGCAGTGGGCGTGGGAGACAGAGAAATCAGGTCACTGTGGGGCGTCCTTGGAGCTGTGCTGAACCTAGGGAATGTGGACTTCGACGATACAGCTTACGTGGAAGACAGTGCGAAGGCCTGCAGGTGGACCGAGGAGACTCGAAGGTTCGGAGACCTGGCAGCCAGGCTGCTTGGCATCCCCACCAGTCGACTGGAAAGTGCACTCACTAACTTCACTCGCAAAGTGGGGTCCTCTGAAATCGCCTCGCCTATTGCCAAGACTGACTGCCAGTTCTTCCGGGATGCACTGGCCAAATCTCTATATGATCGGCTCTTCGCCTGGCTAGTCAGACGTCTGAACGAGTCCCTGAGTCCTGCAGTGCCTTCCTCCACCTACATCGGCCTGCTGGACATATTCGGGTTCGAGTTGCTGCAGGACAACAGTTTCGAGCAGTTCTGCATCAACTACACCAATGAAAAGCTACAACAGCTCTATGTCTCCTATGTATTTAAGGCAGAGGCTGAGGAGTTCAAGACTGAGGGTCTAGGCGAACAGACTGATAAGATAAAGTTCGTGGACAACCAGCCAATTATTGACCTGCTGGAGGGGTACCCTGTTGGTATTTTCAGTCTAGTGGACGAGGCCTGCAGCGTGAGTTCTGACGATAAAAAGCTATTGGCGAATATCGTCAAACAGCACAAAAAGAACCAATTCTTCGCTGTGCCTCGCATGGACAAGGAGAAGTTTATAGTTTTCCACACGGCCAAGGACGTGGACTACAAAGTCACTGGGTTCCGGGTGAAGAACATGGATGAACTGCGGCCTGAACTCGCAGCCTGCGCACTCACCTCCACAGATCCTTTGATCAGCAGTCTCTTCGTGAAAAGTGAGGAAGAAAGCGCAGTGAAAGCCGGCAAATTCCTCGGCCCAAAGTTCCGAAAGCAAATGCAGAGTCTAATGGAAGAACTGCACTCCTGCGACTGCCACTTCCTCAGGTGTGTGAAGCCGAACGAAGACAAGGCGGAGTGGAAGTTAGTGCCGAGACTGGTCCTGCAGCAGATCCAGTACTTAGGCGTGCTGGACACTATCAAGGTGCGAAGGGAGTCCTACCCAGTGCGCAAGGTGTTCCAGTCCTTGTACCAGCGCTATGAAGAGCTGGCCCCAGCTGTGCTGCAGGCTTCCCCGGACTGGAGGGCTTTGTCGCAAGCGCTGTTGACTACTGTCATGCCTGGAATTGGGGCTGAGTACTATTTGGTGGGTAGTGCCAAAGTGTTTCTGAAGATGGAGGCCTTTGCGCTGCTGGAGCACCTGCGCGCAGGGGTGCTCAAGGGCAAGATTGAAAGTGCTGAGAAGATCCAAAGAGCCTGGAAGACTCACAAGTGTGTGCAGCGCTTCCACAGCCTTCGACACAGCATCGTCACTATCCAGAGGAAGTGGAGAGCTGGCAGCCAGCGGGCCTCCTTCCTGGCTCTGCGTGGCTCAGTGCTGCACATCCAAGCGTGGTGGCGGTCTATCCAGATGCACAGACGCTATGTCGCACTGACAGACGCCACTATAACAGTGCAGCGTTATGCCCGAGCAAAGTTAGAGCGACTTGGATACCTGAAAAAGCGCAAGTCAGTGATCAGACTACAAAGGTTTGCAAAGGACTTCGTGGCCCGGAAAAGAAACCGGAAGGTGCGGATCTGCCGAGAACTAGTGGAAACCCGAGTTCTGAAGGCAGCCTGGGACCGAGTGGTTGTGAGGATGCGAGCCAGAGCGGCTGTGGCAGTGCAGCGAGTGTGGAGAGGCTACAAGGCCAGGAGACGGAACAGGGCAGTGCTGGCTCAGCTCCAGCGTTCTCTCCTGCTTCGTAAGCAGATCAAAGCAGTAGTGTGCCTGCAAGCCTGGTTCCGCGGACTTATTGTCCGCCTCAGACTGCAGCGAGTCACGAGGGCGGCTCGCTATATCCAAGGCTTCTTCAAGGCGAAATGGACGTATGCGCTGTTCCACAAGACAAGGGTAGAAGCTGGAAGGATTAAGTCGGCTATGAGAGCCTTCGCTTTGAAGAGGAGAATAACACGCGAAAGGCTGGAGGAGTATATTGAGCACGAGGCGGCTTTACTCTACAATCAGAAGCTAGTGGAGTTTTCAGAGCTATTCAGCCAGGTGGAGTTCGACATGGGGAACAGAACTGAGCAACTTCGAGCCATCAGCGAGTTAGCGGAAAGTTCGGCCCTGCAGAACAAACTGCTGCTCACGACTCAGGGCAGTCTCGCCATGCAAGCCAAGCCAGTGTCGCCTTTTCACTTGGAGCGCCTGTACCTTTTCGCTCGCGTAGTGGATTTAGACCTACTGACCGACCTGTCCCTCATCTACGACCCGCTCTGGTCACAGCAGCTGGAGTCACTCACACAGGAGTGCTCCCTGGCGGAAGAACACCTGCTTTCCATTCAAGTGGCCGGCACGCACTCCTGCGCACTCACCTCGCGAGGACGTCTATTCGCCTGGGGCTGGAACGATCGCCACCAACTCGGCTCTGGCAAGCCTTCCAGTCGACCTCGACTTGTAGACAGTCTGAAGGATACACGCGTAGTACAAGTGACCTGTGGCAATGACCATACCTTAGCGCTCGACGACGCTGGACAGGTGTGGGCATTTGGAGACAACAGCAAGGGACAGTTGGGACAGGGACACTATCGGGACGGTGTGGGAGCAGTGAAGGTGGGAGTGGCTGGCAAGGTAGTGCTTGTAGCGAGTGGCGCTAATCAAAGCTTTGCAGTCACTGGGGAGGGAGTGGCGTATATGTGGCCGTATGAGACCTATGGGGGAGAGCGTCGCTCCACTCCCATCCCTATGCCCACTTCCTCTCCTGTGCTGGAGATCTCGCTCGGCCTTCAATTCTGTGTCTTCGTCGTCTCCAGCGGGCTGGTCTACTCTTTCGGCCAGTCCAACGACGAGGGTCAGCAAGGCCACGGGGACCGTCTTCCACGAGCCTCTCCAGAAGTGATAGCAGCGCTTCGAGAGACTGGTGAGAAAGTGGAGTCTGCGAGTTGCGGCTTCAAACATGTAGTCTGCAGAACTCACCTAGGGAAGGTCTACACCTGGGGCTGTGGGAAATATGGACAGTTGGGGCATAGCACTACTGCTTCTCAACTGAGTCCTAGACTTCTGTACATCCGCAACCCGACTCAGAGACTCAAGATCGTCCAGAGCCAAGCAGGCTGGCGGCACTCCATCATCATGCTTGAAAACCGCACTCTGATGTGGTTCGGCAGCAACGGACAGTTGGAAGGTGTGAGCAGGCCTGAAAAGATGCGGCTGTGGGAGAAGCTGCCCGAGCTATTCAAGCAGAAGGCACTGGAGGAGGAGTTCGCCCCTGTGAAGGTGATGACGTCCTGGAGCAGGTCTGCCTGCGTCACCACTCTCATAGTGGCGGATGTGCGTCACCTCAAGCTGTCCAAGCCCAAGTTGCAGTCTGCACTGAGTCTCCTGGCTGAGAAGTGGAAGTCCTCCTCCAGTAACTCTCACACAGTCGAGCCTCCGTACATCGAGTCCATTGCGAGTCTTTTCCCCGCCATTTACCTCAAAGCCAACTCACAGACGCAGAGAGTGAAGCCCAGGCCGAGACCTGGAAAGGCAGATGAAGTGACAGTGATGAAGCGGAGGATACAGGAGTTGCTGGAGAAAAGGGAGGACCAGTGGACTGAGGAAGACAGGCAGTTCCACGCAGAGATAACTAAAAAGCCCATGTAGCGCTTAGCTACTCTCTGTGCGCACCAACTCCCCTGCACTCCACACTCCCTTCAGCACCAGTCCTCCGGCCTCCACCAGCACTCCTTCTCCGTGGTGCTTGCCATCTTTCCAGTACCCTTCGAAGTGGCGGCCATTAGTCCAGGTGAAACGTCCGAACCCTTCTTTCTTGTCCCTCACGTAGTGACCTGTATAAGCACGCCCATCCGGCCAAGTGAACTTTCCTTCTCCGTGCATTTGGTTGTCCTTCCAGTCTCCGTCATAAGCACGTCCGTCCGCCCACACGTACTTGCCCTTCCCATTAATGTGATTATCCTTGAACTCGCCCAAGTACCTGGACTTGTCCGCCCACCGAAAATCCCCCATTCCATTTTTCAGCCCGCCTTTATACTGGCCCTTATACTCAGATCCGTCAGGCCAGGTTTCCACTCCCACGCCCTCCTGCTTGTCCTTCAGCCAGCCACCTTCATACTTTGCTCCGTTGAAATGAGTGTAGCAGCCCTGGCCGTGTGCTTCATCGTCCACCCATTCCCCTTCGTATATGTCTCCGTCTGCGTGGATCAGGCGTCCGCGGCCATTCGCTCGGCCACAACTCCAGTGGCCAATGTATTTGGACCCGTCTGCCCACAAGAAACAGCCCTTTCCACTCCTTTGCCCGGCTTCATCCTTTTGCCCAATGTACTGACATCCGTTCGCAATTCGCTCCAGCGTAGCTTCCGAGTCGCTGAGGTTCGAATCGAAGAGAAACGGACCGGCTCTGGCTTCCGCAATGCGCACGATTTCGTTAGGGGAGACCTCGAGTTCGTGTAGTTGGAAGTGCTGGTCAAAGCACTCCGGCTCCACACTGTCTTGGTCCGCTGAACTCGCTTCTTTTTTGCGGCTTTCTTCCAAGTTGTACACCTCTACGTCTTCTTTGAGAAAGCTGGAGTTGCCCTGGGACACACATGAACAGCCCATTGCTAATAGCTTTCTGCTTAACTGTAGAAGCTACGCTATTGCTGCTTTTCCAAGACTTTCAGCTCTTGCAGTCGCTTTTCGTAGTCCTTGCCGAAGTAGTCGATGTAGTACGAAGCTGCGTTCCGCACACATACGAAGCCGATGAGCATAATCAAGCCAGTGCAGAACACAAAGCTCAGCAAGCACAGATAACTCACAACCAACCCCACACTGAACACTGATAAATGCACACTCATGAAGATCACCGGGCGAAACCTTTCTCCCAGCACTCCTGAGAGCTTGTATGGCCAGGCACTTGTGTCTTCCAGCATCCATGTGTACAGCGTTAGATTGTGCTTGGTCTGACACCGCTTGAAGGTGAGTATGAAGATGATGAGGTAGTATAGAACTGCCCACAGCAGGTATAGGAGGAAGCCGCGGAGGAAGAAGGGCAGGAGGTCTGGTGTGTTGTGTGCGATCCAGTAGTCACTGCAGTTGAACCAGCGGACGGCCCACAAGGTGATAGCAGGAGCCATGTGTATGAAGTTGCTGGTTGTCTTGTCTAGGTTATGCAGCACTATCATGTTGGAGTACAGCGGCACTGAAAACAGCAATGACCCCAAGGAGTAGCCCCACACAGCGCACCCCAGCCACACAGAGTCAGGGAACTTCCACAAATACAGCAACAGCAGAGCGTTGGCGTAGTAGCAGAAGTCCACCAGGAAGTAGTGGTACTTCTGCACGCGGTAGTAGACAATTCGACAGCTCAGCAGCACCACTGCCCAGAAGATGTGCCAGACAGGGTACCAGCACGGTGCTTTGCCCAGTAGGAAGAACTCAGCTAGCAATCTCAGCAAGTTGAAGGTGAACACCCACTTATATGTCCTTCGACGAAAGGCAGCACTGCCGATTTTCGCCTTCAAACGAGTGATTTTCCCTCCGATTCGGCTGCGCAGTGACTCGCGATGCAGGTAGTGCTTCATCATTTCCTTGAGTTCCTCCAGACTCTTATCCGGGTGTAGTTGGCTGAGTTCGCTTAGCTTGGCACTGTTTTCCTCGAAGGCGTCAGCAGTTTTGCGAGACATGCTGAAGGGCGAGAGAGCCGAGAAGAGCTGAGTAAGCCAGGGGGTTTCCGGCAGCATTATGGATGGTAATGGCGAGAATTCTGTAGAGACAGGGAACTAGTACTTGGCACCACTGCATTAACCTAGTATGCTCCAACAGGAATGTATTGGTTCTGCCCAAGGAAGGAGGACTTAGTCTCTAGTACGAGTGAAGTATAGCGCCAGTTATAATGGCAGACAAGGCTGAACAAGTGTTGCACGAAAAGCTGAAGGAACTGCCGCTGAAGCAGTCAATTGCTGACGTAGCGCTCACCTAGATGATCCTCACAGTAGAAGACCTGGTAATGACCCAACTAAACTCCCGCATCGAGTCCGGCCAGCGCTCCATCTCTTCCGACTGCCGCGACCTGGGCCCTCTGATTTCCAAGCTTCAGTCCAAACACGCCGCAGACATCGAGCGGATGATCCGACTGCACCGACTGCGAGAGACGCAGCGCATCAAGGAACACTTGGAGCAGAAACTCACTCACTTGCAGGACAGGATTGAGGTGCTCAATGAACTCGAGGGCTCGCCCAAACAGCAGAAAGCCAACTTGCTCAGCAAGGAAGTGCGGCACCAGTACTTCGAACAGGAGGAAGTGCGCCGCAAAGAAAACTCCGAATTCGCAAAGAAACTGGCGGAAGAGCAGCGCGAACGAGTGCGTCGCCACAGACAGGAAGCCCGGCAGCAGCTGAAAGAGGCACAGCTGGAGGAGGAAAAGGACACTGAGCAGGCTCGCAAGGTGAAGGAAGAGAACCTGCAGCACATGAAGGAGCAGGAGAAAGCCAAGTTCGAGCAGCTGGCTCAGAAGAGGAAAGAGTACATGCAGTCCCTGGCGAAACTGCCTGTCAAGAAAACAGCGGAGATGCAGCGGAACGCCTCCATGCCTGAGTTAGAGCGCAAGAAGCAGGAAATCGCTGCAAAGCGCAAGCTGGAAAGTTGGTCGGAAGTGCACCAGCACATGCAGGCGTATGACGAAGAGAAGAAAAAGCGAGAAGACCGCGGGGCATTGGAAGGACTGCTGGCCAGCACGAGTCCCGCCACCCAGCCTAAGTTCGCAACCAGCAAGTTCCTCGAGTCTGTCAAAGAAGAAGACCTGAAGAGACGGGAGGAGGAGGAGCGGGAGCGGGAAGAACGAGCAAAGCGCATAGAGATGAAGAAAAGGTACGGGGAAATCATCAAGGAAATGTATGCGCCGGCTGTTGACCCGGACCTGCAGCAAGAAATCCAGCAGCGAGTCACCAAAATCCACACGAAGCCCAGAGTGGTGCATAGCCAGGCCGCCAGTACTCGCACTCTCCCTGCCAACTCTTCAGTCGAGCGTCTCAGTCCTGTTTCCGAACATCGTCCCAAGGTAAAGCGGCCCAAGCTTGAGGACAAGCCCCAACCCATACAGAAGCGGGACTACCTGAAAGAGGCGAGGAAGGGCAGAACTGAAGTGGACGTGGCGCTGCTGGAGAAGCTGCAGAGGTCTCCTAAGAAGGAGTTCCAGCTGAGTGGAGAAACCAGTGAGGTGCTGGGCAAGGTGAGCAGAGCAGAGGCAGCCTTCACTAGGAAGGAAGGCATCATCAAGAGACTGGAAGTCACCAACTCTCAAGCCTTGGCTGCGAGGCAGGAACTGGACAGCGAGTTGCTGGCTGCCGTCAAGACCAAATTCGCGCTAATTAAGTCGCCCTAGCAGCTTTATACTGATACACGCCCTGAACTAGGTACATCTATACGAGTTCTTGGGCATTTGCGGGAGCGGCTGGCTTTCGTCAGGGTCGTACACTCGGGCTTTGGGCTTGTTGCTTCTGTCTGTTGACTTCAGTTCGCGATCACTCAGAGTCAGCTCTCGTAAGGTGATGGCCTGGTAGCTGGCCTCCTCAAGCAGCTGCATACAGCAAGTAGCGCCTTCGGCCTCCGCTAGTTGGTACGGCGTCTCTTCATTCTGCATGACTGCTACCACGTCCTTGGCTTCCTGCATTTCACGAAGGTCTGCAGGTGGCAGCTCCTTCAGCAAGTTGGAAAGCAGGTCTGGCTGGTTGTACCAGCAAGCCAAGTGAAGCACGTTCCAGCGCTTCTAAGTTTGAAAATACTAGGCTAAAGTGGAAGGAAGTGACACGATAAACCCCCAGTTCTTGCTTCACTCGCGGCCAGTCTCCTGTGGAGACCCCAACATCCACTCCCAACACCTGTCTGACTCTCACTCTCTCCCGACCAGGACTGCCTTGTCCCATTATTACAGCTGTCTGAACAGACATGTGCTGGAGTGGCTAGGAATAATGGCGAAGGTGGAAGGCTTCGGCACCCTGACTAAGAAGCAGGAGGACTTGTTCCGGCTGGGCTACTACTACAAGTCCTTTGCCTGCGCTACGCTTCTGACGACTGCGGAGAAAGTCACCTTCAAGGCCCGGGCCGCGCAGAAAACCAATTCCAACATCTTAGCTTCTTCTTCCATCAAAGTCGCGCAGACGAACTCAGCTATGACCACCAAGCGCCGCACAGACGGCCTGCAGCAGTACTCTCTCGAGTACTCCCCCAACGCTGACCTCAAACTCAAGGGAGAAATCAAAAAGACTGAGACCACTAAGGAGAAGTCCGTCTCAGTGGAGTACCGGCAGCCTGAGTACGCGCTGAAACTCGTGCTGGCCGACCCTGTCACTGCCATCAAGGCCTCTGCGACCTTCGAGAAAGACGGCAAGGGTGCGGGATTCGATGGAAAGTTCGAGCCCCAGGCTGAAAGAGTAACCGCGTACAACGCAGCTGCGTGGATGAGTGGAGCCAAGTACGCACTTGTGGTCAAGCACCTGGGCAGTGACAGAAGCAAGTTCGCTCTGGGAGACTTCGTTGTGAGTTACTTCCACGAAGCCAGCGTGGCTGCACGTGTGGCTGCTCTGGTCAAACACAACGTGCCTAGGAACGAAACCTCCATTGAGTTCGGCGGAGACTACAAGTACACCCCCTCGCTCGTGGTGAGAGGCAAAGTGAACAGTGCGGGGTACCTGGGCTTGGGACTTACGCATCAGCTGGCTGCAGGACTGAAGCTGGGACTGGCGTCTCAGTTCGACTTGAAGAAGGTGCGCAGTACCTCTCTCACTGACTATCACTTCGGCCTGCGCTTGGACTTCAGCACCTAACTCTCTAGGTTTCACCTCGCTGCAGTTGAGTTAATACATATATGGCCCAGTGCGGAGTTTCTCTGTTGCCAGCGAAGAAGGCCAAGCGCAAGCCCACTGGACTCATCATCCCTGCAGGACTGCCTGAGCCAGAAGAGTCACACGGGTGCAGACACATCCAGCAAGTCCTGCCTGATCTGTTCGTGTCGGACTACGCAGCGACCAAAGACCTAGTGGAAATGAGGAAGAGAGGAATCACGCATGTCCTCAACTTGGTAGGGGAGCGGAAGTGTCCCCCAGCACACGAGCACGAAATGGAGTACACGTGCATGTTAATGCCCGATAACCCCCGAGTGGATATTACCTTCTTTGTGTACGAGGCGTTGGAGCTAGTGGACCGAGTGATTGCCTCTGGAGGCAAGGTGTTGGTGCACTGTGTGCAGGGCATTTCCAGGGCGCCTACAATTGCGTGTGCCTATCTCATGTGGAAGCACCAACTCTCCCTCACTTCTTCACTCGACCAAGTGCGTCTCTTGCACCCAGGCGCCGACCCCAACATAGGCTTCCTGTCGCAGCTAGACCGACTGCGCTCCGGAGACAGCATTGACACAGTTTACAGTTACAGTGCGAAGTACCGAATGTTTGTGTCTGGAGAGACTGGCGATGGCAGGGTGGTGAGGAGGGGATCGGAGGTGTACGGGGAACTCCCGAAGCAGACAGGAGAGACAGAGGAGCGGGTGCGCCGAGCATTGGAACTAGTGCAAAGGTTCGAGCCAAGGACAAGAGTGGTGCTTGTGGAGGGACAGTGATGCTGTGTCACTAACTAGTGTGATAGTCTTACACTCTCAGCTACAGTATTTGGCAGCTAAGCTGGATGGCAGGCAGCTCAGTGCAAAAAGGCCGGTTCATCATCACGAACGACCCTACCGAGCCGAAGTCGACAGCGGCGGTGCTGAAGCGAGAGGACTCGAAGATGCTGGGCGAGGAAGCAAGCAGACAGAGTGAGGAAGGCAAGGGCAAAGGCAAGGACTTGCCAAGACCCACTTCCCCCGACTCCCAGCCCCACCCTTTCCACAAGCCCAGCGAGTCTCAGCCTGAAACCCTCCACAAAGTCTCTACTCAGCACTTCGCTGAGCCGCACAGACCCAGACCAGCGCCCTCCAAACGGCCCCCTCCTGATTCCACTGTGTCTCAGGCTGTATTCGAATCCTTCGCTTCGGTGGTGTCGGAGAAGTTTTCGGAAATGCTGCAACTGCACAGGGACATTATGATGGAGATCATCCATAAGGAAGAGAAGAGAGACGAAGAGGCGATGAGTTTGTGCAGACAGAATGCAGACCTCGCTAGACAGCTGATTTCCCTGGAAGCTGAAAACACCTCCAAACGCGACCTCTTGCCTCGCAAAGACTAATAACCCTCTAGCCTGGCTATGGAAGGGACGCAGGTTACCGCCCTATTTGTTGGGATGAGCGGAGCGGACGAGCACTTGCAGGTGTATTTGCGAGTAATTGAAAGCAACTTGCAGGCAAGACGCAAAGAGCCTGGGTACGGAGGGGAGACAGAGGAAGTCTCACGCAAAGGCAGTTCCACCCCTAGTCTCAGCCTGCTGTCCCCCGCCCTCTCAGTCCACAGTGTCCACACTCTACACCACTCCAAACAGCAGTCTCTGCCTTGTCTGCGTCCCAACTCTAGTCCCTTCCTGGACCAGTCCAGTGAAGTGCCTTCCTTCGACGAAGCCCCGACTTCCTATCCCTCGCCTTCACTGCAGCCAGACTTCCGCCTCTCGCCTATGTCTTTGCAGTCACAGGCGGACACGGAAGCACGCACTTCTGCAGCCTCACTTGACCCGCCTTCTGACTTCAAAGCAGTGCGAGTTCAGTACACTGCTCAAATGTGCTCCTCTAGGAGCCAAGTGGGAGTGCTGCCCACTACCGCCTACTGCTCGCAGTGCCAACTAGACGTGTCTACAAGGGTGAGTGTGGAGCTGCCAGGCTATACATGCTTGGAGTCTTGGAGCTGCTGCACTGACTTGGCAGCGCCGAGATATCAAGACGTGAGACACTACTGTCGAACATGCAGAGCACTTCTGGTAGCCTTCCAGCCTGATTAATGCTTCTAATATCTGAGAGTCTATACTTCCGTAACTGTAAATGGTTTCTGTCCTGACAGCAGACATAGGAGGGACAAATGCCCGGTTCCAACACTCACTGGTGCAGGCTGATGGCTCATTTCAAGTGATGCACACTGAGACTGTGTCCACATCTGTGTACTTCACGCTGCAGAGTTGCATTGAGGACTTCATGCTGGGCAAGCCGGCCTGTGTGCTGTGTGTGCTGGGCATTGCTGGCATAGTAGACGGACACGAAGCTTGGAGCGGGTCGATTTGGCCTGCTGTTTCTTACAAAGACATCAAACTTTTGGGCTTTCGCAGAGTGTTGTTTCTGAATGATTTGGAGGCGTGTGGGTACGGAGTGGCGGAATTAAGGGAGGAAGAGATAGTGCAGCTGAACCCAGGCACTGCGCCCCAGGCAGGAGCGCCCAAGGTGGTGATATCCGTAGGCACAGGCCTGGGCACCTGCTACCTCACCTCTCGCTCTGGACAGTACCAGGCTTGGCCGTCTGAAGGCGGCTTCGTCAGCTTCTCCCCCAAGTCCCCTTTGCAGCAGGCCTACCTGAGCTATCTACAGTAACCGCCAGCCAGACTTCAGTACCAGTCTCACACTCTTTACCAAGGACGCATTATCAATCAACTGGTTCTAGCGGGCTTCTCTTCCAAAGCCATGTACGACTTCATGGCCACTGTGCATCCTGAACTGGAAAATCGCGACTTCACTGCTGTTTTACACCAAAGACCCGAGGATGCTTTTCGCATCTGGCTAGAAGCCGGCTTCAGTGGCAGTGACGCACTGAGTGAGAAGTGCGTGGACCTGTATGCAGAAATAATCGGCGGAGTGGCAGGGAACTGGGCTCTGAAGTTGCTGCCTAGGGGCGGAGTGTATCTGCTGGGAGGTGTGCTCCAGAAGAACCAAGCAAGCTTCCAGGGGAAAGCGAGTGTGATTATGGAAAGCTTCTTAGCCCGACCCAATCACACAGTAGCTCTGTTGCGGCAAGTGCCAGTGTTCGTAGTGAATGCGGAGGTGGACGTGGGACTGCGGGGAGTGCTGAGAGTAGCGAGGGAAGAACTGCTGCAGCACAGAGATACGTACTTCTAGAATAACGAGATGGGCGCCTGCTGTGCTCCGTCCTCCAAGAAAGTGGCAGACAAGACCCCCACTCACATCCGCCAGCGACAACTGAACTCCACCTTCAAGCAAGTCCAAAGCGTCAAGGACCAGAGTCAAATTGCCAAGCAACGGCACCTCTACCGCATTAGCCAGGCCCGCATTCTCATTTACAACATCGACCTCAACGTGGCCTGGATTGAAGACCTGAGCATGCGCTCTCGCATCACCTTCCACTACCAAAGCGTCAAAACAGGCCTCAACGAACTCTTTCTCCTTCAAGACCGCCTCGCTCTGCTCATCAACGTGGAACTGTTCACAGGCCTTCGCAAGTCCGACCCTCCTCTGCCAATCCACCGCAGTTCCCTGGCGTATGCTGATCGCAAAGTCTACGTGGCAAGTGAGCGTCTGCTTGTGTTGGACCTGGACAGGGACTCTTGGAGTGAGCTGCCCATGCCTTCTGGCTATGCGTTGGAAAGCGGCTGTTTCGTGGTGGAGAGCAAGTTGTACTTGGTGGGCGGAGTGAGAGAGGGAGCGGCTAGGCAGGAAGTGCATGTGTACAGTTTACTAGCACAGAGCTGGCTCACTGCGACGGTCAAGTTGCCGCTGCCCATGCGTCTGCCCACTTGTGTGATCCTGGAAGCCAAGGTGCTGGTGTGTGCAGGCTTCTCTCCTCTCAACGAGCCTCTAACCGAGGCCTATGTCTTTGACTTCTTCCGCTTCCAACCCACGGAGTCTATGTCCCTTACTTTCGCGAAATCGCCATTAATGTCAATTTGCTACCACCGCACCGCCTTTCTAATGAGAGAGGATGGGATTTTGGCCTGCTGGCAGGATAATTCGTGGTTCGAAATCGACGCAGAAGGCATTTGCAACACACTGCTCGCAGGGGAAACCGTCGAAACGGCTCCTCGGGACAGCGAAGAACTAGAAGCTGCCCGAGCCTCCATCCCGAAGCGCCCGCCCAGGGCTGACCGTCTCTACGCCTACTACGTAGACACAGAGCCCGGGGGAGTGAGGATGTTCGAACTGAACACACTGTCTCTGGAAAGCAGACCAGTGGAGGGCAGTAAGCTTGCGTCCATCCCCACTGCTGCAGGGTGCTGCATTGTACCGGGAGGGAAACTGGTGTTTGCAGGGGGACTGGTGAGGGACAGTGAGGTGGACACAGTGGTTGAGTTCGACCCTGTTACCAGTCTGTTGACTGCAGGAGTGCCCTTACCGAGACAACAAGCGTATGTGTTTCTGACTGTTGTGGGGGAAAAGGTCTACGGCTTGGGGAGCCAAAGTGAGGTGGATACGATGGGACGGAGAGGGCCCAAGGAAGCGTATTTCGAGGAAGGCGGGTGCGAAGGCTGGAGACTCAGGGAAAGCACACCTTACCCAGTGATGTACGCCTCTCTCTCTTCTCTCGGCCCCCTCATCTTCGCCATAGGCGGAATATGGCGGTTTCCCAACAGCCTCTCCTCCGGCTTGATATGCGAATTCAGTCTCTCCACCTACACCTGGCGTGCTCTGGACATCACCTACCCCAGTGCCACTCTGTCTTGGCTGAGCGTTGTGAACACTCTGCAGAACCGCATCCTCTGCTTCGGAGGTCTGGACCAGTCCACTGGGGAGTTCTCTAGCGAGACCTGGTCCTTCGACGGCAAGGGCTTCAAGCCCAGAGGCAAGTGTGGGTACAGAGGCAAGACTGCACTGGGGTGTGTGGAGTATAAAGGCGGGAAAGTGGTGGCTGTGGACAGAGAAGGTGGCTGGCATCGGTTTGCAGTGGAGACAGGACTGTGGGAGCAGGAGCGCCTCCCATCAAGGAAGGATAATAGCTGACATGGCTTATCAGCCCGGGTAGGCTGCAGGGGTAGAGGTGGGGTTATTTACTCACACTCAATTCGTTTGAGTCGTACTCATGCTGCATAGCCAACATCCCTTGTTCGGCTATGCACTCGCCCACCAGCCAGTGTAGGCTTCGCCACTCAAGCACTGGTTTTTATGGAAACTCAGAGAGTGCGAGAGCAGTTGCAAGCCTTGGGGTGGGAGGTCAGTCCAGGTACTGTGTACGGAGGACTGTTCCTCATCGCTCCCAAGGGCAGTCCAGAGGGACATACGCACTCCCGATATATCGTGCATCTTGCCTCGGGCCTATCCTACCAGCGACTTCTCGGCCTGCTCCGTATTGCCCAGTCGGTGCGCAAGCAGGTGCTTCTCGCCTCTCTCAACTCCTCTGGGGAAATACTCTTCCACACGGTACAAGACTCCTAAGCTACTTCTTACGCTTCTCCAAGCTGCCCTGTAGTTCGACTAAAGTCTGTATCATGCTTTCGAAGGCAGGGAAGAACAGGCCGGGGTGGGCTCCTGGACCGAGCAGTCCGCTATCTTCAGTCTGAGTGCCTTGAGTCGTCTTTCGTCCTTTGACAGTTCTTTCTGTGGGCTGCTGCACCTGAACAGGACAGCGGACAGTGGGGAACTGCAGCACTACAGTGGCAGGCACATCTCTGTGTTCCAGCAGCTTTCCCCCTATCTCCACCTCCACTCCGTCCTCCAGTCTCAGCCACTTCCCTCCACTTTCGTCCATCGTCACGCTGGCTCCTCCCTCGAGCCACGCTCCCTGTGGGATCACCGCACTCAGTCGAGTCTTTACCGCTGCCAGAGCCTTGATGGGGTAAATGGGAATATGGATGGGTCGAAGCTGAGTGATTGGGAGCAAAGTAGTTCCAACATTGAAGTGCTACAGCTGCAAGTCCACAAGCTAGAGGCGGAACGAGATGCTGCAGCCGCTTGCTTAGCCCAGCTGCGCCAACAACTCCTAGGCGACAAAGCCCTGTGGGGCCGCAAACTGCGACAAGCTGAGCAGTTCAGTGGCAAGTTGGGCCAGCAGCTGAAGCAACAGCCTAGGGAATCTGCAGGAATGAAGGAAGTGGTAGACAGGCTGGATGCAGAAGTACTGCAAGTGGAGCGAGACAACAGGAGAAAGGCAGAGGAGTGTCGGCGCCTTCTCGAACTGTGTGAGGAGGTGAACGAACAGAATGCATCGCTCCTCAGACGCAACGGAGTGCTACAAGTACAACTCTCCAGTTCCGACTCCGCTGACATTCAGCTGGCTCTTCAGAAAGCTGAGCGTTTGGAGGTGGAAAACAAGGCTTTGCTTCACTCACTGCGTCAGCAGGAAGCCCTGGCTGCTCAGCAAAGGCTCAGTCTCGAACAACTCTCAGCAGAGGCCTGGGAAGGCCAGCGACTCTACTCTGCACAAGTGTCCAGCACTGTATCCAGAGCACAGTCGCCGGTAGATAGATGGAAGGAAGAAAGGAAAGAGCTGAGACAGGCTTTGAAGAAGCTGCAGAAGGAGCGGAACTGCATGGAAATAGAAGGCCAGCAGGCTCCTGCACAACTCGAACGCCTGATAGCGACCAAGTCTCAGAAGTTAAGACACCTGAGCATGTAAAGCAGATAGTGTAGACCCAAGTAGATCCATGACGGAGTCTAATGTTACGTAGTAATTGCCGGCAGAACTTCGCTGGCGTAGATCAGCTATCCGTTTCTATGTCCATAGGCATCCATTGGTTGCACATTCCATTTCGAGGAATTTCAAATTGTCATGTTCCCAACTCTGTCTCAGGAAGCTGTCTCTTTGATAATCAATCAAGGACTGATTCGTCTCCCCTTCAGCCTTGACATCTCGTTATATGCGAACATCTCCCCACTAAAGCATTGCCGAGGTCCTTGGAAAAAGGCATCAGGTGAGCAGGGGCGCGTCAAGCGCTTCATCTCGGAGTGAGGGAAGAAAGCGACGATGTCTCGGGCGGAGTATCAGCATCTGGTGGAGCAGATAGAGAGGAGCTTGAGGACCTTGGCAAAGCAAAGCGCAATGGACGAGTCTATGAAGAAGTCTTCTGTGACGTTCAGCAAGAAGGACCTGCTGAATGAACTGATGGAGGACGAAGAGGAGGTGATGTCACGCA
>Ga0247837_1006183_pt1 | contig 17110 bp, 15 predicted proteins | sample LaCtaG_2_FD_187115 | JGI IMG/M metagenome (GOLD analysis project Ga0247837, IMG submission 187115) | Freshwater microbial communities from meromictic Lake La Cruz, Castile-La Mancha, Spain - LaCruzMarch2015_14.5m | ecosystem: Environmental > Aquatic > Freshwater > Lake | place: Spain: Castile-La...
CCGAACAACATCAAGATGAACGGCCGGCATTCCAGTGGCGATCTAAGCAAGGCCAAACTCGACAGTATAACGACCGAGGGGTGGCTCGAGCTGTTCCTGAATGCAGCCGAAAAGCGTACCTTCAGTCGATGGCAGGAAACAATTAACGACAAGTCATTAACACATTGGGCCACGAAGGGTACATTTGATTATGTCGCATCTCTTATTCCGGAACATGTAGCACCGAACATTATCACCGCCGCAGGCTTTGCTTGTTTAGGACAGGCATGGTATGTCCAGAATTTGTACGGTGGGATATTCCCCACGGCATGTACATGGTTCGCTGTGGCGAATATACTTATTTTCTTTGTAACGAATAGTGTTGACACACGACATGCGGATAGGTTACGCCAACGGAGTGCATTGGGCGAGTTGTTTAAATACAGTTGTGACTGTTGTTCGACGGTTTTCCTAATCATACTAGCAACATACTGTCTGGGGGGGACAAGTGCTATAACACAATGGTACGCAGTACAGACTAGTCAACTTGTATTGTTCACCAAGCATCTAAGTGCATTCCACCGACATGCGGGGATACGATACAATGTACTCACGGGGCCAGGTGAGGTAATTGTATCGGTAGTATTAATCCTAGCTCTACGTGCCATTACAGGATTGGATTGGCTATTGCAAATATATGAATTTACATTGCATAGAGTATTTGTCCATCTTGATGACAAGCATCAAATTGTTATCAAAGACGGTATTAAAGAAATCATAACAGACCCGGATAGACTCGGACCGGAAATGATCCAACTCATGTATGCAACAATGTATGTCACTGCGTTAGTGAAGACGATAATGCTAAAGAGGGAGCACAATTGGAGTCGTTTCGGGATTATATTCTGTCTAATGATGAGATTCATTCCGGCCGTATTTCTGCGGTGGGGATTCGATCCATCGACGATGGGATTTTCATCCGTCGACGTTGTGGTTGATGGACTATTCCTGGCCGTACTGACTAGTGATGTCACTCTCGCAAAGATGGCAGGGAGGGAAATACATCCTTGGGTTGTACTCATGTCAAGCGCTGCTATTTTAAGTCATGCAACGATTATTTTCCTCGTCATCGTGTACTACGTTGCCGTATTTGCCGATTTATGTTCCTACCTAAACATGCCATTGATGACGGTATGTCGAAATGTATATTGCGACGGAGTTTATGATTTATGTCACATTGGACACAAGACGCTATTTCAGAATGCGTTGTTGCATGGTAATCGTCTGTTTGTGGGGGTGGTGGGTGATAAAGATGCATCAAAGTACAAACGACCACCGATTATGTCACATGACGAAAGATGTGCCGAAGTTGAGGCATGCAAAAGTGTTACGAAGGTTATACCGAATTGTCCATGCTTTGGTCTGACGAAAGAGTTTTTAGATTTACACCAAATACACGTTGTGACTTATGGACAGGAATACTTTGAACGTTATCCAAATCCAGACGATGATCCATATTATTCAGTGCCGAGAAAACTGGGCATAGCACGACCCTTACCGCGACATGATGGGTTATCGACATCAGACTTGATAAAAAGGATTCAAAGTGCTCGACCTGCAGGTGAGCGTAATGATGATATTAAAATATGAATTTACATTTATGATATGAATTTACATTTACAATATGCATTTTTGGAGTAACCTAGATGCCAATAACCCAACAGTTGTCTTTCGTAACCGAAACTTCTCATAATGAGTGGACTTGTAAGTCTGTCCTTTCATTCTTTTTTTTCTTTCATTATATGTTCACGTGTAGTCCATCGAGATCTCCACTCATTTCCTACTAGAGCCTCCCGATGTGCTTTATTATCGATCTTCCCCATCCATGTGGCTAGTTTTTTCTCTTCGCCTATACTTAACCTCCTGCTCGGCAAGCCATCAATTCCATTCACGTTGAATGATTTCAACTTTTCCATGTTGATGTCAAATAATTTCAGTGCATTTGTATTTGATGTTGCATGACTTTTGGCATCTCTCGCTTTCTTCTGTGCTTCAGTCAACTTAGTAGGCTGAGTGTGCGGTCGTCCACCTTTAGTTTTGCACTTCTACTGCGTTCCTTTGATATAATCTCCTTCGATGACATACCTTCTGTTGGTATACCTGCTGCCTCCAACTTAGCTTTTGCTGCGATCTATAGGGGAGCGGTTCCGTCATCAAACTTACGAGCTTCGTTCAACGACATTGCATTGTCGTCGGCTGGAATACTCGCACCGGTGGCTGCATTGTATTCATCGGCTTGATGCTGCTGGAGGCCAGTTCCACCCAATGCCGAAAGACGAGCTTTATTCAACGCAATAGCCTCGTTGTCGGCTGGAATATTTGCACCGGTGGCTGCGTTGTAATCGTCATTGGTGTGGTACTGCTGGAGGCCAGTTCCACCCAATGCCATAAGACGAACTTGATTCAACGCAATAGCCTTGTTGTTGGCCGGAATACTATCGCCGGTGGCTGCGTTGTAATCATTGGCGTGGAACTGCTGAAGGCCAGTTCCACCCAATTTGAAGAGACGTTGTTGATTCAATCGTATGGCCTCATTGTCTGCTGGAATACTATCGCCGGTGGTTGCGTTGTAATCATTGGCGTGGAACTGCTGAAGACCAGTTCCACCCAATTTGAAGAGACATCGTTGATTCAATCGTATGGCGTTGTCGTCGGCTGGAATACTATTGCCGGTGGCTGCATTGTAATCATTGGCGTGATACTGATAAAAGAAAGGAATTGATGCAAAAGGCCAACTTAGAGCAATTAACATATTAAAACAAGAAAATAGTCACACATTCAACTTTACCTGACGCAATGAATCCGCAAGAGCCGTCAATGCTTCTTCTAATGAAACGCCATTAGTTGACATATTCTTCCATATACGCCCTGTAATGCCATCCATGCCACATTGACTTGCAGTGATTGGTGCTAACATCTTCCAGAGGTCAACGTCTTTCGGTGATTGAACAAACTTGGTACACACAGATTATTCTCACAAAGTTTGCGGAGAATCTTGGGTTTGTTAATGGATCCATGCCAAGATTGATTAACAATGGATTGACAACGTCGGTAATGAAGTTTGAAAAAGCAATGTCCAGGTCACAGGTCATTACTGGCTGAATCATATTGATCATCAATGTTGGGCCAGATGTTGTTCTTGCAATTCTCGTAGATGGACATGTGACATCCTCCACAATGTATTCGAAGATACTTCCACATATTTGCAACATCACCATACTTGTCCCTAAGTTCACGAGTTAAAATTCGGAAGACAATTTCAGTGTCCTTGCCCCCAACTTGTGATAGAAATACGGGAATAGGCTTGGGTTGGTTCACCGCAAATGAAATGAAAGGTAACAACATGTTACATCCATTCAATGCTTCACTCTTGGACCATGGTAGACAGTTTCCAGTTCGTGGATTGCTGTCGAATAAAAAAACAAGTGTTGCAAAATGTATTTTTAGATTTGATTGCAACATACACATAATCAATTATGATACTCACACGCAACAATTTGTACGAGATTCAAGGATTAAACATCTCATTCCATTAAATCCATACCACAGTCTGGTAATGCTCTTGATAGAGCTCCATATGTAAATCGATATGATGGAGATCCCATAGGATTACACTGAATGTATGCACCTGTACCTGCCTCCAATGCAATTCCTCCACCAGGTGTTATGCACCCTCCAATCAATATCACTAAATGACTTGGCTGATTAGTTTCAAATGATTTTGCTATGGATAGATAATATTCCATTAGCAGTTTGCGTTCGAGATAATCGATACTGCTGCGGTAAACATTTGCGATGGTAGTGAGAATGGTATTAGCAGCTGGGATTGGCGTTTGTGGAATGGAGCTATGATGATACCTACTAGGGGTGTACTGTGGAAGTTGTTGACCCTCAGGGATTGGCAGGCGTGTATAATTAATCGCCGTAGGTAGTGGCGGTAGTACTGCTAGACGTTGTGGATCGGCAGCTAGTAGTAGTATACTATTGGCAATGGCGGCATCCATGTCAGCTGGAGCGAACTCATCATCATTGTCTGAGTCTATGCTAGCGGCAATGGTACTCTTGGTTCTTGGTCTTCTTCTGTTTTCGATCCTCCACAACAGATAGTTCAAAGGATGTTTCACGCTTATCATCACTCCCCCCAACTTTGTACTTGCTAAGTGGGAACACACCGGATGATTGCACCTTCCTTGACATAAAGTTGGATTTCGCCTTCCCTTTGACAGAGGACGATGTGTCAGCATCAGAATTCTGTACCGACGTGATAGTAGACGATTTCGATTTCTTCTTAGTGTTGGTGTTGGTAATCCACTCAACACTATCATCATCCGAAGGTGGCACAAAATCTTCATCGCTTGGTGAATCAACAGAACCTTTGGATTTGGGCACACTCTTCTTCGTGTCTTCAGCATAAGACATGATGGTTGGTGTTGGTGGGTTTGGGGAGGCAGTCTGCTGTTTATGCGGGGAACAAATGATTGTGTGGAGGCTGACGGGAGGAGTGAATAAGGACCAGAGGAATCCACACCCAACAACAACAACAGCATCAACGACAACATTCATCATTATATAACCGCTGGGATGATCGTATATTGACTCTCGGAAATAAACGTCGCCAGGTAGTTGGGATCTTGTTTGTTCCACTCCAATCGTAATAATGGTTCCAGGTTGGGCGTTTCGAACATTATCGTGATGTGTTCCGGATAGGATAAATGAAGCTGGTAGTGGTGGCTCTTGAGTGGTGTGATTTTGCCAGCATTTTGTTCTACATACCTTGTTCTATAATTGTAGTTTATAGATGGACTTAGAAGATGAACAGATTATTGTTGAAAGATTAATTGTAAATGGAAGCGCTTCTGACTACGCAATGTTAGTAGTATTCTTATTCGGACTCTTCCTCATCATCATCATTTCCCTCCTCTTCATCGTCCTCATCCATATCATCCTCCCCGTCAACAAACTCCTCTGGCACAGGGTCCTTCATGTCGAGGTAACTCTTGTCAAAGTAATGCAATCGGATGTACCCGTCCTCGGCACCACTGGCATAACACCGTCCATTCGGATTAATGGCGAGTGCATTGATTGGTCCGAAATGTCCCTTTACTGTTCCAAACTCCTCCTCATAAACCAGGTGAAAAAATCGTGTCTCGAACTTACCCACCTTACCAGATGTAGTTGTGACTGACATGGCCTCCTGTCCACCTCCCAATAGGATATGATCCTTCGTTTCGGATATGACTGCATCATTCACTGGACGGTCTGTCTTGTATGTCTTAAGATGACGTAAGTCAACAACGTCATACAACTTGGATGTAAAGTCATTCGAACTTGTTATGAAGAGTGTCTTGGCACGGTTAAAACTAACACGATTAATCTTCTTCTCGTGGGGGAAGAATTCATCGAGTTCCTCCCCGGTGACCGGATCGTATAACCGGATGGAACCATTATCAAACGTAACGAATAGTGCCTCGTTCAGATTTAGCCAAACTATATTCGTGGCATTTACACGCTTACCATCAATCTTCGGCAATTCAATTTCCAATCGTGGCGTATCGGGGTAAGACGCGGGGTCATCATTCTCGGGAACGTCAAATACTGATATCCGTGCGTTATGTTCCACGAATGGATCACTTATTGTTGCGAACATGTTCGACCCGTCAGCCCATGCGGCACCACGAACAGGACCGGCGTGGGTGAATGTTTTGATACATTGACCTGTCTCACAGTCCCAAAGCTTGGCCGAGCTGTTTCATGTTGTGATAGATTACGATATAAGTAAGGAGATAAGGATGGACAAATGCCAATGAAGTAAAAAATACAGATACAAAAAAACTCACGCGTCGGCACTGGCCGTGATTAACCGTCGTGTGAATCGACAACAGTCAAGGTCCCACACGGTACCCTTGTGTCCATTGAAAGTGCCTAAACGATCACCATTCTCTGACCTCCATACCGATGGAACATGATCCTTCGACCCTGTGAAGAGAAGGTCGCCGTCATAGTTAAACTTCACGACAGTTATCGAACGCTCATGTCCCTTGAGCAATACTGGCCTCTGTGTATTGGAATTGGCAGCGTGTGAGTGGTGATTGATGAAGAGCATTGAGAAAAATCTACAATCAAAGACAAGAAACAATCAACACTATTCGAATCCCACCATATATACGATAAGACGAACACGTACCATTTGTCTCTTCCTTTGACGTGCTAACGCTAACAGTCAATTCAAGGCTATGAAAGAGGAGGTGCGTGGGCTGATTGAGCGGGAACTGAACGTGTGGTGGGGTGGGTTGTGGGGGAGAAGACGCGACGAGAGCCGAGAATGATGGGAGCGATTATGGTGGCTGTGGCAGTATTGCCCGCTGTCGCCTATTCATTTGCATTGCCGTCGCGGAGGGTAATGTTGCGGCGTCACGTTGTTAGCAACACGCCACTAAGCGCAACAATTGATCAGAACGATCTATTCTGGCCAGCAGCATCAATGTCATCAATTGATGGTAATATCCGCTCAGATGATCCAGACTATGACGAAGATGAAGAACGATTACTCGCATTGACATTAGATGCTGTCGTTAAAGTCTACGCAACACATAGTGATCCAGACTATTTAATACCATGGCAAAAGAAGCATCAGACTTCATCGACATCCTCAGGGTTTGTTATTAATGTCCCAGGTCTTGGTTATCGTGTCATGACAAATGCACATTCGGTGGAGTATGGAAGTGTCGTACAGGTCCAACTACGAGGGGATGATGAGAAACATGCGGCAATTGTTGAAGCGGTAGGGAATGAATGTGACCTAGCATTACTGCGAGTGGATTCTCTCTTCCCCACGGAGGGAAACTATGCTAATGGGGATGCACCGTATGCATTACCGCTGGGACCACTCCCACCTCTACAGGATGAGGTAGAAGTATTGGGCTATCCAGCCGGGGGAGACTCTCTCTGCGTCACAAAGGGAGTTGTTTCAAGAATAGAAATGCAGGAATACGCCCAAGCTGGTGCTCGACTATTGGCAATGCAAATCGATGCTGCAATCAATCCAGGTAATTCAGGAGGGTGCGTCCATTGATTATTGTTTACATCATGCTCGACATCTTGTTTTTGTATTTTCAACTCACACTTAACATTATAGTCCGGTCGTCAATGAAGACTTAGAGGTTGTTGGGGTAGCATTTCAGGGTTTAGATGAGGAGAGTGTTGAGAATGTCGGATATGTTGTCCCGTCAAGTGTCGTACTTCATTTCCTGGAGGACGTTAGAAGATACAAGGAATACAGAGGTTTTTGTCATCTCGGACTTGACGTCTCCTTCCTTGAAAATGAAACATTCCGCAAGTTCTTAAAGCTAGGGCAAGAAGCAATTAATGGGAGTGGGCCTGTGAAGAAGAGATCGAGTGGGGTGTTGGTGCGTGCAGTACAACCAACGTCAGGTGCGACTGGAATACTAAAGAGTATGGATGTCATATTGGCTATAAATGGTATACCTTTGGGAAATGATGGGAAGATACCATTTCGACGTGGAGAAAGAGTTGATTTGGGTGGGTATGTGACATCCTTATTCTCTGGCGATATAGTTGATGTTACGATATGGAGAGATGGACAAGAGGTCGAGGTTTCATTTCCCGTTTCTCCAATCAAGTCTCTTGTGCCCAGTCACTTCAACAACGAACCTCCTCCATATGTAATTTGCTCTGGCTTTGTTTTCACGGCATTATCGGTACCATATCTAGAGGCGAAGGGTGCATGGAGTGAATACTACACAGACAACGTATCTTACTTGTTGAACTTGGTTCATCAACCCCTAAAATCTGACGGCGACGAGGTCGTGGTCCTAGCACAGGTACTCGCACATAGAGCTAACTTGGGTTACGAGAATCTGTACGATATTCACCTGCTCAAATTCAATGGTGTTGACGTGCGATCTTTGCGCCACTTAAAGGAACTTATCAACACAAGTGAAAGTCCATTTATGACATTTGAATTTGCACCGAAAGATGGGGGTAGATTGGTCGTGCTTGATCGAGAAATGAATGATCAGGTGACGAAGGAAATTTGTTCTGAGCATTCGATAGGAAATCCTACAGTTTTACGAACAAAGTAAACTCAGCTAAGTTTAATACATAACGTGTACCAATAACTTTTTACCTGACATCTCATTTTGACAAAGTGGTGTTCACTTGAGGATTACATTACGGTTCAACTATCAACGAATGTGACCTTTAACTATCTTACTCATTTCAACATTGACATTAGATCCTCCTTCGTTAATTTGCCGTCTCCAGTTTTGTCGAGTTGTTTGAATCGGAATTGCAAATCCTCGAATAAATCTGCATCTATCTTCTTCATCGCACACAACATGAACTTTGTATATTCTAATGCATCAACTGATGAAGATATGTCAAGAGAAATTAGGATTGCAAGTTCCAGTTCATAATATGCTTCACACTGATATACTATGCTATGGTACGTACCTCCTCCTTCGTTATCTTCGTCTAGAGCTTCAATGTCTTTAATTGTCAACTCGTAGGACCAGAGCTTCTTATTAAAGTCGGCCATTTTTGTCTCTACGATAGATGATGCGACTTTTCCCATAATGTAACCCATCGATCCAACTGCGATCGGGATGTACACAATAGCAACGGCCCTGGCAAACTCACTTTTTGGAGCTAGATCTCCGAAGCCAATTGTCTTGAGAAAATCAAGCAAGTGGTGAAATCAAAAGAATGAAAAACATGAATCCACAGACAAGAAGTTTACTCTTACAGTTGCAGTAATGACCGAATAGTAAAAGCTGTCCAACAAATTCCAGCGCTCCATCATTCCAATAGCTATACCCCCAAGAAGTACGAAGGCGAATTCAGGTAAATGGCCGGAGATTTTCGAAAAGAATGAAGATTCTTCATACCGACCATGGATGGATGATTGACGTTCCAACTTTCCTTTACTCTTGCCTACATCTTGAGAAGCCGCAACTTGCAATTCGACAAGAGTACTGCCCACAACTCCCAATACCATGCCTAACATGACGATACCCGCGAGGGCGAATAGTGCTGTGAATACTTTCCCACCAGTAGTGGTTGGAGACAAGTCACCGTAGCCAGCACTCGTTAGCATAACAACAGTAAAGTAGAGCGAGTCGATTATTGGCCACTTCTCGAAGACGAATGAATACGCGACCATACCCACCACCAGTAGTGCAACGAAGATGTAGAAGCATTCTCGTAGCCCCAAGTCGAACGACGTCTCTGCAACATCAGACAAATTTTCCCTCTGCTTGCCATCGTGCTCTAAGATTGAACCATATTCATTATGCTCCGCAAGCTCATGGCCTACTTCCATCGTCTTCTTAATTGCGCTCATGTTGGATGTGGAATCTAACGAATCAATTATGGTACGATGACTGCGTTTGTAAGGGACCATATGTAAGATCCTCGCTGTGTTGAGATTTGCATGGAGAGAAAGGAACATACATCAGTACCATATTATTACCATACCCCCCCTGTTTGCATGTTTCTTGTGGGGATTTCAGATCTCGTGTTGTCTTGTGATTACACATGGTGGTACGATAATAGGTTGCCGCCAGAGGCGACGCCAGACCATTGACACTATGTAGAGGTGAAAAGAATCTCGGTTCGTCTCCCGAAGAACTTGGAGATATTGTCCAGTGTTTACTCTCCAACTTGTTATCGTGGAGGAATGGACCTGATTCTCTAGAGAGGGCAGGGTTTGCTGTTCCATCATCACCAAGAAAAAAATGAATTCGAATGAAGATGATAATACTACCAAGACAACTATTTTCAAAGTAGGGGAGTATCAACTAAAAATCACGCATCGTAATATCCTTGACGAGTATGAAATAGATCCAAATTTCTTCGAGCCGGGGTACACCCTAGCAGCATCTACGGGGTACTTACGTGTATGGGAGGGCTCTGAGATTCTAACCAGCTTTATGGCGTGTAATTATGAAATGCAAAAGTTAATTCGTAATCGACGTGTTATTGAATTGGGTTCAGGCTCCGGCCTACTTGGACTAGCAGCGGCCGCATTAGGTGGGCATGTTCTACTTACCGACCTAACATTTTTAGTAGAAGATGTACTACGTCGCAACATAAAGCAGAATGAAAATGTGTTGCGGAATGATGAATTAAATCAACAACTCGAAGCCAATGAGATTTCGACGAAGAATAGCACGGAAGCTTGTTGTGCTTGGCCAGGTAGTCTATGCGTAGGTGATGGATCAGCAGCAACACAGGCATTGGATTGGACCAAGTCTATAGATGTGCAAGCACCATCCGATGATAAAATGTTGTATCATTGTGATCCACGACGTGCCGAAATCATTATTGCTGCCGAGTGTGTATGGTTACGCGATTTAGTACTACCCTTTGTAAATACTGTGATAGAACTTATGCATGGCCAGTATCAACCAAAATGTATTCTATCATTCCGGGATAGGTCAGATGATAGTCTTGAGGATGGGGCATTTGCGGGTGTGAAGGAGGTGGTAAAAGCCTTTGAGGAACGAGGATGTATCCAGAGGACAATACATCAGGTTCCCACTGAAGACGAGGGAAAAATGTGCATTGTGTATGAAATAACGCTGGCTTTTGGATGAGACAGAAAGGACACGAAGCAGTAGTGAGGATAGTGGAAGAAAAAATCAGGAACAACTTCTAAAAGTAAATATTGCATCCATCTTCTTTGATTTTCTAAATAACTACCTAACTGGACAGCTGCTGCACAGCGTTACTGATGGCATCACCACTTCCAAACGATGATATGCCACCACCTCCAAACGATGATAGGCTACGTCTGTGCCGCATCAACGATTTCTTGTATTCCCTCAGCTTCAATTTGTTCTTTATCCTTTTCGTTCGTTTTTTTGCAATACACATGACATCCTGCTTCGTTATCATACCATTTCCAGACATATCGAGCTCTTCGAATCGGCTACGCAATTCGTCAAATAGTGCACCATCAATCTTCTTCATCGCGACTAACATGAACTTTATATATTCCAATGCACACAGTCCACCCTTATGATTTGCGTCTAAAGCCTCTATATCCGATATACCAATCTCAGCTGACCATAGCCGTTTGTAATATTCGTTCCTCTTTTTCTCCACAATGTAGGATGCGATATCTCCAGTGATGTATCCCATCGATGCTACCGCAACAGGAATGAAAATGATAGCAAAGGCCCTGGAATACTCATGCGTTGGAACTATATCTCCAAATCCGATCGTCGTTGCTGTGACAACGGTGTAATAAATACTATCATACCACGGCCAGTGCTCCATTAGCCCCATAGCCAAGCCACCTAACAGCAATGGTGTATAGGCTGGTATTTCACCCAATAGCACCGAAAACCAAGACGGTGGTTGTTCAACATGATGTGATGACTCGTGTTTTTCTTCATCATTAACACTACTGCATGTACTATCAGTATCATCATCAGCCGTTTCCGAATTTAGATTGTTGCTTGAACGCTTGCTGAATGCCCTTTCGATTGCAGATGAGGTTTCAGTTTGCATCCTGTGAGCCATCTCTACTTCCACTTCCACAAGATTACTCCCCACCACACCCAATATCAAACCTAACAAAACAATCCCAGAAATGGCGAACATGGATGCAAATACTTTCCCTCCCGGAGTGGTGGGGGACAAGTCACCAGAACCACAGGTCGTTAGCATTACCACAGTAAAGTAGAGCGAGTCGATTATTGTCCAATGCTCAAAGACGAATGAATATGCAATCACACCCACCGCGAGTAGAGCAATAAAAATGAATAAACATTCTTGCAGTCTGAATTCATACGAACTCGTTTTTGCCAAGTCAGTCAAATGTGCACTGTCATCTCCTAGCTGCTCTGCGCTCTGTCTCAAACGAAATTCGGACGATAGCACATTTTGTCGTATTTTTTGCCACTTTTGTTTCGCGGATGACGAGACTAACGGCTCTGTTGAGATTGAACCATAATCAAGAGGAGCATTATTGACACGACGATGCTCATTTAAATTTTTGTGAAGGATACCAAAGTACCAAGGAGAGATCCGACTTTGACGATTAGGAGGGGAATTATATTCATCGCTTCCTTCCGCTGCTCCAAACATTACGATGTCGATGCAATGCCAATGCTACTTGAGTTCTTCTGTTGTTTGCTGTGGTAAACTAAGACGTAAAAGTATGTAGATATTTGTAGTCCTAGAGATTGTAGTATCGAAAGGCGGCGATGATGATGTTGTCTTCCCTTCTGGTTGCGCTGGCCTTGCTGCTCTGCGGATGTGCCTCTGTATCATCGTCGGATGAAGGAGGCAAAGGCAGTACTGGTGTATTCCAGCTGGCCGAATTATTCTCATCGATGATGAACAAAAACGAACCTCCTGCAGAGTCAGAGGAATCGTCGCCGGTTGCAATGCAGCAGCAGTTGTCAGCGGAACAGATCATGTCCTCAATCCTCGCACAGTTTCAAAAGTTTCCACCCCATAATGATAATTCCAACAAGATGACGGCACATCATTCTTCGTCCGACGACAAAAATGTTCGACTCAGAAAAAAAAGGTCAAATAGACGGACACAATTCTACAAGAGATCAGTGCGCTCGCACTACGACTGGCTTTTGCACAAGGGCGATGTTAGTAATTCATCATCTTCACTCATTGTCGATTCTGATTTGCCGCCGTATCATGACAGCGACATTACATATTACAATGCGGGGATGCACTCATATTTTGATGCCAGAGACATTATCAACAGTGACGAAAATATATTCTCACGATTCTCTCATTGGACATACAAACTACAACCTAGACAATTATTATCACAAATACATTTAAAGCCGTCATCAGTTACAGATGAGGAGGGTGCTATGATTCTAAAGCTTACACCAACCTCTATTCTTTCTGACACTGTGCAGTTTCAACTGTCGTCAGTTGTACAATTAGGTGTGTATCTGGATCCTGGATTGCCCGAGTATGAATTGTTTGTCAGTGCTGTGTGGGGGTCCGACGCACCGACAAATAATTTGGTAGAATATTACGTAGACGGGGATGCATGTGATGGATTTACTCGACGTCAGAGTAGGGTTATTTATAATCATGAATGCTGCGAACGGAGACATAGTCTAATGATAGAATTTCTTCCCAATGATGGACAGATTATTATTCAATCAGCAGTAGAGCAACCGCCTTGTCGATATGAATTGATGGCATGCAAAATATGTTCTAGCGATCCAATGAGAGGTAATGAAGCTTCATCTGCTGAACCTGATGTCGAATCGACTCCAGTAGCTGACCCAACTGCCGTTAGTCACTTGCTTCAAACGTTCATGGAAGGGAATTCTGGAAGGTCTCTTCCGCCAATGCCTCCATCTCAGATTGAAGCAAATAAAATTCTTCTACAATCCATGTTTACACATGCATATGACAATTATTTTTACAATGCTTTCCCAGCTTCGGAATTGAAGCCACTGTCGTGCAAGCCTGGGCAGTTTGACTTGGTCAAAATACCTGCTCTGACATTGATTGATACATTAGATACGCTGATAATAATGGGAAATTACACGGAATTTGCTCGTAGCGTAGAGAGGCTTCGCCACTTAGACATGAGCATGAAAAACTTGTATTCGGCATCTCAAGAAAAGGTATCGATGGAGGAAGGTGGATTATTTTCCGTCAATCAAAATGTTAGTCTCTTTGAAACGACAATACGCGTGTTGGGAGGATTATTAAGTGCCCATCAAATGGCCGAAGCATTCTTGAGGAATATTGTAGAAAAGTCAGATGTTTGGGATGCTTCTGGCGAAGTTTTGATTTCCACCACCAGTAACGAAACTGTTGACGAACTTGTAATGAAGCATTCAGAAGACATAAGATCGCCTCTTCACTATGGTAAACTTAAGATGGATATCTCCTCAAGCATTTCAACTTGGGAGTATGATGGATTTCTTCTTGAATTAGCGCACGATATTGGGAAAAGACTTTTGCAAGCATTTGATACAGATACAGGTATTCCATATGGGACGGTCAATTTGCTCCACGGAGTTCCATTCGGTGAGACGACTGTTGCTTCTCTCGCGGGTGCAGGATCCCTCTCCCTTGAGTTTGAGTTGCTCTCTCGACTCACTAATGACCCATCATTTGGGAAAGCCGCGAAGTTGGCTACCCGTGGTCTTTGGATACGAGGATCACCGACTTTCACTCTCTATGGGAAGCATATCGACATTAAAACAGGACGATGGGAAGAAATACTTTCTGGCATCGGAAGCAATTCTGATAGCTTTTATGAGTACCTCATCAAACACTACTTGTTATACCCTGAAGATTGGGATTTCTGGAATATGTTTTTGGTTGCTTACGGTGGAGTTCATGATAGCGCTCGATGGAATGAATGGTATGCAGATATTGATATGACATCGGGAACTCACCTTCGACTGGTATTTGAGAGCTTAATGGCATTTTATCCGGGCATGCAAGTATTACTAGGCGAACTTATGCCGGCCTCGAAATCATTGAACAGCTTCTTTCTGGTGAGAGAGTTTCTGGGGCTACTACCAGAACGATTTGATTACGTGAATTGGAAGACATCAGATGGTGTTCATCCCTTGCGTCCAGAGCTGCTAGAAAGTTGCTATTTCTTGCATCTTGCATCAATTGGGCTACATGGCTCAAAGCGCGGTCCTACGTCTCATACGAACTCGTCGCATCATACCTCAAGCTGGCTATGGGCGGCCGCCTTCGCGTTAAATTCCATCAATGATCTTTCCAAGGTTCCTTGTGGCTTTGCGACCGTAAAAAACCTCGGGCCAACTACAACGGGAAGATTGGATGCAAAGAACAAGCAGAACTTTAAAGCAGATCACCTTGATGAGATGCCGAGCTATTTCCTGTCAGAAACAATTAAGTACCTTTATCTGACATTTGACGCCGAAAACAATATCATCCACAACGACACGGAGCGAGAATGGATTTTTACCACTGAGGCTCACCCGATTCATTATGCTCCTGTTTCAAATTCAGTTGTACGACACGAGAGCCTTCTGAGTATGCAAATACGTCAAGTTCGGTCTCTTTTGAAGGAGCACAGTGGTAACAAATCAGACATACTTGTCTCCGTGGATTCTACCCCAGATCAATTTGAGGACGAGCGATGGACCTCGATAACTGTTAAGGATATTTTCGTCGGAAGTATAGATCATGTCAATAACATGGTCTTCTCGAGCAAGAATGAGACTGACGGACTTCACGACTTTTACTCGGGTCCTCCTTTTTCACTAAGGTCCACGAATGATGAAATATCACCAGCCGGCCCTTTAGCAACGGAAATCAATCAAGCTCATCAATCATTCGCCGATAAAGGAAAGGGAAATGGGAAGAAATTGTCAAAACGGTGTCCGAACTACCATCACCCCGATCTTCAATGGGCTCATGCCTTGCATGACTCGTTGGATTACAGTATGACTCATACAGTTGTTGGAGAATCGCCGGGCAAAAAAGTACATGATCGAATGCTCACTGCTCTTGGATCAGTGTGCTTCTACGGCACCGCTTACTACGCTGAAGAGATAGTCGGGGACAAAAGTAATAGATGCCCAATTGAAGACAATCCGGATCATAAATCGACAAGCAAGACTGTTACCACGGAAGAAGAGAAATCAGAAACTGTGGGCGACCCCATGCCTGGTGCAAAACGTTTTAACATGGGTGGCAGTATTGGATTATTCGATGTGAACTCATTTCCCGGTGGCGATGGGTTCATTGTAAGGCATGTTCAGTCGCAAGAGACCTTACATGTATCAATCTTCCAAAGCGACATAAGTGTACACCCAAGCGTGGATGAAGGGACTGTTATATTGGCTGTCCTCACGATTCCACACTACAATTCCTCGGTCATACCAGCGAGTATACACAAGCCAAGCCTTGCTAGACACTCTCCGAGAATCATTGCTTCATGGAGATCAATGATCAATAATCGAGAGGGACACTCAATGGTAGGCGACGTACCGGCATCTGATGACAATTTTGAGTCCATAATTGCTGACGACGAGACTCGACGTCATGTAGTAGGTGAGTAATCTACTGTATAAATATGAATATTGTCCCTTACGTACGTTGACTAATAATAATCGTATCGATTATATCCCATTCTTATTTCACGGTGTGCTCAAAAGTTGCTGATATGAACAGCAATTCATTTACATGCGAAGTTGTGATCACAATATCACAGAGCAAGTCAGGTGCAAGCGACGAAGAAGATGCTGTATTGCGTAGCTTTCCCTGTGCTCCAGCATTTTTCGGGAAGAGTCAGTTAACCAACTTGAAAGCAAATGGTGGGAATTTCGTCCAAGGGCTGATTCTTCAGCCCCCATCGGACGATGAATTCGGATGTGAGCCGCAAATTGACATGGAGCATGTTGACCAGGATTTTTGCCCACGTGGCGAGTATACTGATGCTATGCAGATGATACGTCGAGGTGAGTGTTCATTCATGAATAAAGCCAAAAACTATTGTCATGCGATGGGAATCGTGGTGATAAACACACAAGGCCCCGAAGAGCTCTTTGTTATGGCAGCCGAACTCCCACAGCCAGGGGTGGAGCAAGATACTGGTGATGATCTTCCCGTATCTGTCATGGTGTCAGGGAATGATGGGAATAGAATAATCCGACTCCTCGCCAAAGAGAACGAGGGAGGTCGACTACGTGCACAAATTAAGATGACTAAAGACGGAGACGAAGTTACGAGGTTCCCACATGTCAATGGGTCGAAGAGTGGACTTTATGCATTGGCAAGCAATGGTTGGGGCGTTCAAATGACTCCTCAAGCAGAGAATAATGGGTGGCAACTCTTCATTATACAGCACAATAATAAGAGGCCAGCATGAATGCAACTAAACTCTACAGAAAATGAATACAAATAAAGATAACATAATTGCATTCCCTAATACAATGAAGATAAAGCATGTTTCATAGTCTTTGCTTGTTCTGATTGCTGTCAAATATCGTACGTACAGTCTTTCTGCAAATCTCATTTCCCACATTTTTTGTAGGAGCATGTGTTATGTAACACGATG
>Ga0247837_1006187_pt1 | contig 17097 bp, 9 predicted proteins | sample LaCtaG_2_FD_187115 | JGI IMG/M metagenome (GOLD analysis project Ga0247837, IMG submission 187115) | Freshwater microbial communities from meromictic Lake La Cruz, Castile-La Mancha, Spain - LaCruzMarch2015_14.5m | ecosystem: Environmental > Aquatic > Freshwater > Lake | place: Spain: Castile-La...
CAATAGTCCCTCTGTCAACATTGTTTTTCTTCCACTATCATCAGCTTCCTGGATGAGACTACGCACTTAAAGGTCATCAACATCGCAGGCACTGATACGGATGCCTTTCAGTACTGGGCCGTTGTGCTGGGGCTCCATTTAGTGCAGGGTCAGTCTTCAATTATGCGTACGATGTGGAAAACCCACTGTGTACAGTATATCCATTACGCCAACAATATTAGTACCAGATAACAAAGCGCCGCAACTAGTAACCAGCACCTGGGGCTCTATTGACTTTCAGTTTCCCACGATGAATGCCAATTGGCAGGCCACTATGCACAGAATAGACTGAGAACACCCTGTTGTTCGTGCTGTATCTCCGCAGACGCTAAGCTGAGCAGCTTCATGCCATCGAGTATTACGCCTCAAACCTCACTTCCTACCAAATAGTGCACGGAACTCACTCTTTCGATTTCCCTGAGAATAACTCAATATCATTAAAGACTAGGAGACGGGGCAGTTGCGCATGGACGTTCTCTAGTTACCAATCCACTATAAATGCAGACGGCTGAATTCTGAGAATTTTCCTTTCAATATTAGATTTGTCTAAGAAATTGCATACCTATTAAGCCCGTCTGGATGGCACTGAAAGACGCTAATTAGTGCTATTAGATCTCTTAGGTCCATCAACTGACTTTGACCCTTCCTCATTTTTTATAATAAGCAACTCTCCCGCCTCAGTTCCTACACTCCGGCAAGTCATGCGAGCAATCACTCAAGTGGACGCGAACCTGACTACTCTTCGGTAGAGTTCAGGGACGAGCTAAAAGCTATGAAGGAGAGACATGAGGCTGCAGGTTATAAAAGCCGGACTGTCATCTCTGGAAGACCGTCTGAAGTAATCCATGTACACCACTGTGAGTCCCCAAACATACAAGCGGACATCCAAGAACTAAAGGACGATATCGCTAGACAGATGAGACTGATACCGGGATCCAGGAGACAGTTAAAGACATAGATGTCTTAGTAGTATTTCTCATTGCAACCTATGTGAAGGATAGGAGACGACTTCCTTGGCGACTGTGCTTTGGGCGCTTAGCGGAAATTCCACCACTAAGTCCACTTCTTCTTCGCGGGGGAGACTCGCAGGAGTCCATGAGAAGTGATTATAAGGGAATAGGCAGGATGAGGACCTTAGCGGAACTCCAAAATAAGAAGACTAAAAGGAACGGCTGTACCTGTCCCCCTCACCCCTTGCAACTTCTAACCTACCTCATCCTGACCTACCAATTCACTGTCACCTGCACACTCATAGCGCCGCTGCTTAGTAGTGACAGCAGAGTAACTCTCAGCTAGTGGTCAGTTTCTGGGATCACGGGAGGCTTGCAAGTCGCTACGGCTTGCATGGGACTGTGGGCCACGCTCTCTGACCCTACAGACGTAGCTGTGTATGCACACCGAAGAGCTCAGCAGAATGGAGAGTTCTTCGACACTTCCTTGTACCCCGCCATGTGCACGATCTGCAAAACAAGTGTGCACGGGGGCTCCAAACACTGTGGCTTCTGCAACCGCTGTGTGCAAAGCTTCGACCACCACTGCAAGTGGCTCAATAACTGCATCGGCCAAGGCAACTACCGTCTCTTTCTAGTGCTTATTGGGATTCTATTCTGCTCGGAACTCGCTTTCTGCATAGCAGCGTTGCTGTTTTTGGGGAGGAGTGGGGAGGACAGCTTCAGGGAGAACTGCGAAAGGTATGCAGGGTGGGACTGCCAGGGCTTGGCTATTGCTCTAGTGGCGTTTGCACTGCTAGTGGCTGCTTTGGTGGTCTTCGGACTCGCTAACTTGATAGGACTGCACGTGTGGCTCAGGAAGTACAAGAAAATGACCACTTATGAGTATATCATCTCCAAGCGACGCGCAGCGAAATATCGAGACACTGTACTTCCCACCTAGCACAACGACTCCGTGCGCAATGAGCAGTCCCAAAGCATCTCTGAACTGCCGTTCATTGAGAAGCTCCGCTGCAGGAAAAACGCCCTCGTGCTGCCTGAAAACAAGTTCTCTCTCGATATATCGGGTCTTGAGGACAGGCCGGAAGCCAGGGCTACCTCCATTTCGCCTATTACGTCTAGTGCTTTGGAGTCGAAGAAGAACGCTGAAGAAAACTGAACCCAACCCGCTTTCTTCCTGCAGTAACATAGTATAGTTCTAGTGCTCCGCTGGAACAGTATCCCTGCACTAGAAAGCAGCAGATCTCTACCATTCTTTCTCCAATAAGCATTAATCCCTAAGTCTCTACCTTGCACATTTCCTTCTCCGCCAGTCCAAGCAGTCCCTTCCAACTCATAATGACCTTCTGGTTGAGACCAAGCACCAGTGCAATGGGCCGCGCACTGCCTGCCCTCAGCACGAGCTTCACAATGCGCAGCCTCAGCGGAGGGCCCAACTCATGCGCAGTCTCCATCGCTTCGCTCACTTCCAGTTTCAGAAGGTCCAACTCTGCACATATATCTTCCGCTAGCAGTTTCCTCACCTCTTCCACGGTCTTTGCCTCTTTATAGAGCTTGCACGAGTTCAAACGCTCCACGAGACTTTGCTCCTCAGCCTTGTATTGGGCCTGCGGCAGAGGCCTGTAGAAGGGAGGGTGCAGGGGCATTTCTTGGAAAAAGAGTGGGTTTCGCTTGTATTTGACTCGCCACTCTTTTATGGTTTTGTAGCTGATTTTGGTTAGTCTGGAGATCATCTCGATGCCTCCGTGTTCGTCATACAGCCTGGCTACTTCCTCTCGGACGCGTGGATGTACCTGGTACCCAAAGATGTGTTTCTGAGCTGCGAAGTCCTTGAGCTCCGTCATAATCCGCTGCAGCAGTTCTCTCACTTGCTGCACCTTTTCGTCCTCTTCGTGCTTCAGGCGTGTAGCCATTGGCTCTCTGTGTACTCCGGCCTAGCCTTGCATGTATGCGTTCTCATTATGAGTATCAAACTCAGTGACCCACTGCAGACAGTGGAAGTGCACATCACCCAAGTCGACCCCTGCCTCGGCCGGAACGTGGCCGACCTCTCCCCCAGCAAGATGAGTACCGCTAGGCAGAACTCAACACATACGTGACGGAACTAAGAGCACACATGCAAGTCCTGCAGCTGCTCAATTCCCCCTACTTCCAGCAGCTTCTCAGTGCGGACCCTACCTACTTGGCAGGCTCGAAGGCAGTCCATGTCAGCTTTACCCAGATCCGCCTCACTGCTTCTCCCTATCGGATGGACCTGCAGGCTGCTTCTGCCTGTCTGTCCTATATCTGCTCTCTAGACGCTACCAGACTATATGTACTTTGCAGCCAGATAACACCTGATACGCTCTTTAGGCACTTCCACGCTGCTTTCTTCTTCCAACTGGGGAACTTGGTGGAGGAACTGGCAGGGAAAATAGCGGAAATGCTGAGTCCGCAGACCATCGTGCCCGCCCTCTCCCTAGCCCTGGAGACTGAAAGCACAGAGCTCGTAGCCACGGCTTATCAGTGGATTCGCAAGTATTTCTTCGGGCAATTGGGCTTAGTCAACCCGGAATTCCAGCTAGACCCGAAACTCGTCCTAAATCCCCCGAAATTGATCTATACAAGGACTGGCGCTCTCCCAGAAGAAGTATCTCTCGACTGCTATTGCAACATGGGTGTGGACACGCTCCGTAAGGTGGAGTTTTACCACGTAATTCCTACGTAGAAGGCCGAGTCGCGGTACACACTGATGTAAGAGCGATGTAGGAAGCTGGAACGGTCGAGGAACTATGACGCGTTCACAGGGTCGGACTACCCGCATACATTTAAGCTGATTAGAGACCATGATGGGGCTCAGATGATGTACGCTGAGCGGCACAGTGACTCCGGCGACATTATAATAGGCAAGTCCTCAGCTCGGCCTTACTCTGCAGACTTCCTCGGCCTCATGGAAAACAACTTCTGGGGCAACGAATTCACCCTCTACGATGACGGCATCCCTGAGAAGTACCTCTCCGCCCTGCCCACAGGCTTCGTGAGAGTCCGGCAGCAGAAAGGATTCATCAAGTTTGACTCCAACATACTGGGGGAACAGCCTAGGATGTTGAAGGCGCATGTGGATGATGCAGGGGAAGCGAGGGTGTTTGAGAACCTGCCGCCCAGGTGGAATGAAAGGACGGAGTGCTACACTCTCAACTTCTACGGCCGAGTGTCTTGGCCTTCCGCCAAAAACTTCGAACTAATCGAAGCGGGAGACCCCGACACAATCTATCTCCTCTTCGGCAAAGTAGGCAGAGACACCTTCAACTTGGACTACAGGAGTCCTCTGACTATGTTCCAAGCCTTCTGCATAGCCCTCTCCGCACTCTCCCGCAAGCGAATAGTATCGTAAGTCTAGGCTCTCATATATATGATAGGTCTGTTGTTCTTGTCAGTTTCAAGTGTGCTGGCAGGCCAGCTGAGTCCCCTGACCGCCCACCCCATAGCCCTGAGTTCCAACAACAGTCAGCAGCCCTGCGACTACACCTTTACCTTCAACCTCCAAACTCCTGTGCCTGCGGGTGGCTCGCTGGTGGCTGTGTTTCCCCCTGCGAGCTACGCTGCAGGCCTGGGAGTGGCTTCCTGTGTGGCTGATAATGGAGCGGGACTGAGCTATTCTTGCTCGATTTCAGGCACTACAGCGACTATTGCAGTGGGGCAGCTGTCCAGTGCGCCTTCCACTAACTCTCATAAAGTGGTGCTGAGGAGGGTGATCAACCCCACTGTTGTAGGGGTGACAGGGATGTTTCAGGTCTACACGGCCAGCGGTATCAACCCAATTGACTACAATGACTTTTTCGGCCAAGTGGGTATTGTTACTCTGCTTCCTTCCTTCGGGGCAGCCACTGCCTCCTGCTCCGGCTCCTGTCTTTCCGGGACGACTGATACCTATACAGTCTCTTTCACACTAGGAGTGGCCCTGCCAAGTGATGTGAAAATGACCATAACCGCCCCTGTGACCCTCACTTTCAAGACTACTCCTGCCTGCACATCGAGTCTGTGGCCGGGCTTGACGTGTGTACTAGGGGCAAATAATGCCATAGCGTTGAGTCAGACGACTCCGGGAGTGGCTGCCAGCACAACGATTACCGTGAAATTCACTAGTGTGCTGGAGCCAGGCTACTCCGGCTCAGTCGGTTCCTTCTCCATCTACGCAATTGACCCAATCCTCAACAACGTGTTTATCGACCAAAGCGGAATTCCCGGTCCTTCGCTAGGGGCGAACACCATATCCACTCTCTATGTCTGCCCTAACGCTGCAGCTCCCTGCAGTCCCACAGAAAACTATGTGTCCATCAGCAACCGCATGGACTTCACCCTGACTTTCGCCACTACTAACCAGATGCCCTCGAACGGAGCTGTCAAGGTGACCTTTCCTGCTGCATTTGGTACGCTTGAAAGTGAAAAATGTCTGCTTCAGACCGGCTTTACCAACCTTGGCTATACGCGGGCGCTACTAGCTCTGTGCACTGTGGACAACGCAGCCAAAACGCTCACTTTGACAAGCATTGGAGTGGTGAATGCAGGGACCTGTCGAGTGAAAGTAAGAGCCACAGCCCCAGGCGCCTCAGGAGCCTATGGACCCTTCACAGTTACGACCTATACAGATACGACTTTGGCGAAAGTGATAGACACTGTGACAGGGGGCAGTGTGAGTGTGGCAGCTATGAACGCTATGCCCAAGTGGGAGGTGACCTGGGGAGCGCCGCTGATAGCCGGCACTGCTGTATCTATGACTATTTTGCTGCGACCATATACCACTATTCCCATTCCTTCCATTCCAACTTCTGCGATAAAAATGCGCTTGTCCAGCTTTTCTACCACAGCAGCCCTCGCCAGTGTGTTCACTCCCCACAACTTTTATCCGCCTCAGACCCTTGCACCCACAGCGGTTGCCGGTCTCTACACCTTTCCCCTGCAAGCAGGTCCTAACACTATCCCTAACAACGGCGACAGCTTCCTGGACGTGACAGCAGGTGGGTCCAACATTCAGCTACCTTTGACACCCGGAGACTACGCAATTCAGATGTGCATCAACATCGCAGGCACTGATACGGATGCCTTTCAGTACTGGGCCACTGTGCTGGGGGCTCCATTTAGTGCAGGTTCAGTCTTCAATTATGCGTACGATGTGGGAAAACCCACTGTGTACAGTATATCCGTTACGCCAACAATGATAGTGCCAGATGGCAAAGTGCCGCAACTAGTGACCAGCACCTGGGGCTCTATTGACGTTCAGTTTCCTACGATGAATGCCAATTGGCAGCCGCTCTATGCCACTGACTTGGGCACAGGACAGGCTGCGAACACCCCTCTGTCATGCACTGGAATTGCCTCTATCTCACCTACTGCCGGAGCCTCGGATTTGATCTGCGAGTTACTTCCTGCTGCTTCCGTAGCGATAGGCCAATACTCCACAGTCCGCATATACAACTTCGCCTCTTTACCAAATCAAGTCCCCCTAACTCTCCACATCGCTAACATTTGCAACGCACTCACTCCAGGCATAACCGCTACTCTCACTGTCACGACCTATACAGTCATTCAGCGACTCTACACGCCTCTCAACCAACAGACATTCACACTGCCTGGGACTTTCTATCAGACTCCAAGTGCGAGTTTGCCGATCTACAATGGCCGCAGTCCTGCACCAACAGGCGACAACTTGAACAAAATCACCCTCACTCCCGCAGACATCGGCTTGACCACCCAAATGGACTTCGTGTTTTGGCCTGAGTACGCCCTCACAGCAGGCCAAGGCAACTCCTTCGTGTTCCAGTTCCCCTCTGTCTACCCTCTCCCCAGCTCTGGAGTCACTTGCTTCATTAACTACGCTACCAGCACTCCTTGTTACACCTATACAGTGGCAGGCTGGCTGGTCTTCACTGCTCCTTCCCTGTCCATGACTCAGCACATTGAGTACACGCTGACAGCCAGAGGACTGCTAAATCCTCCCTATCTCTTGCCGGTGTCCACGCTTTCCATGGTGTCTGTGCTCAACAAGATCATCATGGAGTATGTGGAGTTCGAAGGAATGCCGGATTTGATCCCGGGAGCGGTTAATCCGGTGTCGCTCACTGCAGATAGCTACGCAGCACTGGCAATTGACACTACGTACACCTTCATTTTGACTTTCCAACATGATGTGGCTCAGGGAGGCGCCATCGTCTTCACCTTTCCCAAGCGGAACTACGTACTCACTACTTTTCCGGCGCCGACTTGCGTCGTGATGAGCGGACTTACGCCGGTTTCAAGTAGTTTTGGGTGTTCTGTGGCCTCTGCAGCGGTTACGCTCACAGGGTTTAAAGCCTATACAGGCGGCGGCTCGATTACAGTGCGAATATTGCACGTTTTGAATCCGAGTAAAGAAGGGACGACTCTGAATTTCTCAATCACCTCACAGAACGCACTTGGGTATATACAGGACGCGAACTACCTGATAGCGGGACTTAGAATACTGGCAGGGGTAGGCGTGGGCAAGCTGCAGCACACAAGCTTCGGAGGCAGTCCTGCCAATGGCAACTTGGTCGCTACGCTGCAAGTCGGCTTCCTACCAGCTGTGTCGTACCCTGCACAAAGCGTAATTCAGGTGACGCTCCCACCTGAGACTGCCATTCTAGCCTCTGTCCCAGTCTGCCAGCTCTCTGGCGGCCTTTCAACTCTCTCCGGCTGCAGCAAGCTGGACGACCACGTGCTGAGCGTGATCACCGACACTGCCTTTGTATCAGTCCCCTCAGCACTGCCCATAGTAATCTCCATCTCCTCGATGAAGAACTTCGCACCTGGCTTGACCTCTGGAGTGGTCACTGTTTCAGTGACTTACTCCAGTACTGCAATTGATGAAAGTCCTGATGACGAGGCGAATCGCAGGTATACGACCACTGATGAAGTTAGTGCAATGGTGGTTTCCGGCCTGACACATTACCCGTTAAGTGCAGCGGAGCAGGCCACGTACCAGTTCACTATCACTCCACAGTCTCCTTTGTACACCAACTGCACGATGAATATAGCCTTTCCCACTGCTTTCCCGAGGAGACTCAACTCGTGGGTCACCTGCTTCTCTCCTGAGCTCTCCGGAGGACTGGGAGACACCGCAATCAGCTGCTACGTGGAAGAAAGGACTTTAATCATCAACGGAACTGTGGATTTCCTCCCTCCTGGGTCCTTCAACCTGACAGTCATGCGCATAACTAACCCCAACCTCAGCCAAGCCTCAGGCCAATGGCTGTTTTACACCCAGTGCAGTTCTCAAATAAAGGACTATTTAGCATATACAGACACCACTACTCCCGCTAATATCCCTGCGCCTCTGACCTACCAAAGTTTGTCAGCGTCTAACTCCTACTCGGGCTTCTTTGTGGATATTAGCTTGACTGCCAGTGCGTCCTCTGGCTTCAGTACGAGTGCGGAGGATCGACTCTTTGTGGACTTTGGAAGTGTGTATGATTTGACCTATACTGGGAAGGATATCGTGTGCCAGGCAATGGGCAGCACGGCTATTGTCCCTTCAGCTTTCGCAGGAGGCAGAATCACCATTTCCGCCTTTTCCTCCACCGTTACAACTACTTCCCTTTCCCTCGTCTTATCACTAGTCCAAAACCCTTACTTGATCGGCGAACTGCCCTACCCCACTTTCTCCTACTACCAAGCCTCGAGCCGCACAGTCCTCGCCAAAACAGTGCCTAACCTCGCACTCGTCCCCAGCTTTTCCCTCACCAAACTCGGCCAATACCTCACAGTCAACGGCAACGCCAAGTGGTCGCAAAACCGCGGAACTCGCACAGGACTGATCCCTATTCGACTCGAAACCTATGCGACTTCTGACTTCACGGCCACAGCAATGCCGTCTGAGGGAGTGACGGTGTACCCCACTGTGCTGACCTTTAAGACTGGGGACCAGGTGCAGTCTTTTCAAGTGAGTGTGAGTCAGCAGGTCACGACAGGCTTGACGCTCATCAAGTGGCTTGTGGGACAGTCGGCTCTTTCTCCTCAGTATGCGCCTATTAAAGTCACGGCCTTTTATGTCACTGACAATAAGGATGAGACTATCAGCTTGGAGGGACTAGGGTCAGTGGCCTTAGGAGGCAGGTCGCCTCCCATCACTGTCTCCCTCTCCTCTGCACCAGATAACTATTTATCTGTGTCAATAGTCAAACTAGGCGTCACGCCCACTGAAGTCGCCTTCCTTCCCAGTCTCCTCAAGTTCTCAGGAGGCGAACGAACCCACACCTTCGAAATAGTGGTAAACAGCACTTCCACCGGCATTACCGGCGAACTGATTCTGTACAAGGAAGGGGACAACCACGAAAGCTATATCCTCCTGCAGAGTGTGTATACGTATGGTGTGGCGCAGAAAGATGCGATTCCGCCTGTGGCCGTTAGTGCAAAGCTGACAGCGGTCACTCGCAACACTGCTGCTTTTATGGTGATCACGAATGAACCCTGCACTTTGTACATGATGGCTGCACTATATGGTACTCGAGCACTGAGTATGCAGGAAGCATTAGCAGGCAGACTCAATAACACTGAGGGGATTTCCGGCAATCAAACCTTTAACAGCACAGCGACTTACACGACTATCAGTTCCAACCGCTATCAGTACACCTTCCAAATATCCAACCTGACAGCGCAAACTAAGTATGTGCTGCATGTGCTGCCTGTGGACTTCGGAGGCACTCCCGCAGTTGTGGTTCCAAGTGTGAATTTCACTACAGACGCCAGGATGACTCCTGTGTATTTCAATTTGACGTTTTCGTCGAGTCAGCAAGGACAGGATGAGTTGATAAGGAAAAACATAGCGGGGATATTGAGCATATCGATAGATTTGGTGGATATCCTACACGACCTTTCTTACCTGACAACGAGTTCCTCCCGCGCTCTCCAAGCCACCTCTATAGTGACAGTGGCTATCTGGGGCAATCCCGGGGATCCCTCTGCCCTGACTCCCGCTCAATACGCTGCTCTGCTGCAAGGCCAACTCACAGCTCTGCACAGTCTAATGCCCACCTTTGACCTCAACTCCCAACTGCGGGTGAATTCGCTGGTTGCTTCAAAGCCAGCCTTTGCCACTACGCCTACGGTTAGTGCTGTATCTCCGCAGACACTGACACTGGGCAGCTTAGCGCTCCTTGCGAACGGCACCATTTACATCTGCCTCATACCCTCGAGCATCACGCCTCAAACGCCCACTTCCTACCAAATCGTGCACGGGACTGACTCTTCCAACTTACCCTGCAACGTCTCTCTCTCCCAAGCCTCGGCCAACAGTGAGCGGCAGTCCCAAGACGTAGTGGACCTGGTGGGAGGACTGAACTACTGGGTGTACTTCTCTGCAGCCAACGGCCTGCCTCGCTTCCCAGACCTACTGGACGAGTCCAGCATAGTGGCTATCTCGGCCCGAGTGGTGGCTCCTGCGGCTACAGGCCAAGGGCTGTATCTGAGAGTGGGACTGACTCTCTGGCTTGCAGCCATTAGTCTCTAGCGCGTTAATAATGCAGGGCAGTCTAAAGACAGCTGGCGCTATCATAGTCGCCCGCCTACAGGAGGAGCGGAAGATGTGGAGACGGGACCACCCCTGCGGCTTCAGTGCCAAGCCGCAGACCAACCCAGACGGGTCTCTGAACATGCTGAAGTGGGACTGTCTTGTGCCGGGCAAGGCCGGGGGCCTGTGGGACGGAGCTACGTACAAGTTGTTGGTGGACTTCACTGACGACTACCCTGCCAAGCCGCCCAAGTGCAAGTTCACCCCTCCGCTTTTCCACCCCAATGTCTTCCCTTCCGGCACTGTCTGTCTCAGTATCTTGAATGAAGATGAGGACTGGCGGCCCAACATCACTATCAAGCAGATCTTGCTGGGCATTCAAGACCTCCTGGATGCGCCCAACCCTGGCAGTCCCGCACAAGCCGAGCCCTACACGCTCTACACGCAGAACAGAGACGAGTACAACCGCAGAGTCAAGCTGCAGGTAAAGAGTCTAGCGTCCTAGTTGGTATAATGGAGGCGAAGGAGCTGTGTGAGGCTTTGGGGGTGGACCCTAAGATGGGACTCAGTGATGCGCAGGTGATGGAGAGACTAGTGGCTGAGGGCGGCAACGTCTTTTCGCCTCCTCCCAGAGTCCACTTCCTCTACCGTCTGCTCCTCTTCGCCCAGCAAAACTTGCTGGTCTGGCTAGAACTCGCCCTGCTCCTCTCCGTCATCCGCCCTATCAATGACGAAGGCAACGTGTCCAAACTGCTGCATATTCTCCTCGCCCTGTTCTTCATGACCCCGCTGCTGTATAGGACGTATGTCAAGAAGAAGGACGAAATTATGGCCTCGCTTGAGATTATGGACACTATAAGATGCATGAGAAAGGGAGCAGTGATTTTCGTAGACACCGCTCACTTAGTGCGTGGAGACATCGTCTTCCTGGGCACAGACTGCGGAGTCCCAGCAGACGTGAAAGTGCTGAAGACGGAAAGTCTGTATGTGGATGCGGCTCCAGTGACAGGCGAAGAGCAGATATTTAGAGCCAAATCCGGGGATTTGCTGCTGAGGGGGTCGAAAGTTGTATGCGGAATAGCGAATGCGGTAGTTGTGGAAGTGGGCGACTACACGCAGGAAGGGAAGAAACGGATGAGTAACCAGCGAGCGGAGTTGACTCTGCAAATGCCCACTGCAATAGAGCTGTTTTTGCTGGCTCTTACACTGGGTGTCATCGGCGGAGGGGTCTTTCTAGCCTATTTGGAGACTCACTGGTACCCAATGAAGCACCTGGTTGTGATTGCGCTGATCATAGTGCGCTTCTACGAAGACTACTTCACTGCAGACTTCGTAGTGTCTGCAATCACCAAGCGACAGCTGGAAGGCCTGGGTCTCGCCATAGTGAACTACCCTGATGTGGAAGTGATGCGGCAGGTGTCACACATCTGTCTCAACTTGGATGACTTCGTGAAGAGGAAGCGGAAGCAGGTGAGCAAGTTGTACGTGAATGGACGGGTGGTGGGGGCGAAGGAACTGAGGCCTGGGGAAGGCCATGAGGTGGCGAAGTGCTGTGTGTTGGGGAATAGTGCGGTTTTCGAGGTCAATCCCTCGGTCAAGGACAGGAGAGTTATTGGGTCTCCGGATGATGCTGCTTTGTTGCTATTTGCTGAAAGCCAAGTTGACGTCCCCGAGTTCCAGGAGTACAAAAAGACTTACCAATACTACGAACGGGACAGCTACCAGCTCAACATCCGCACCCAGGTCAACTCCGATACAGACTACCAACACAAATTAGTCTGCATCGGCAGTCCTGACTACCTGCTCAAGCAAATTAAGTGGGAAGTCGTGGGGAAGGATAAGCGAGAAATCGAGAAAAACCGCATTGAAGAGGTCATTGCAAAGCTGAAAGAGTCTGGATACAGCATCATTATGGTTGCTTATTTAGACTTGAAAGCCTCGGAATACGGCTTAAACCACACTTTTACGAGGGAAACGCTGCCTCTGGGGAATTGGACTTTGGCTGGGATATTGGCGCTCAATGACGAGTTATTGGAATCATTTGGTTCATCGCTGGAGGAGTTTAGGACTACTGGCTTCCGCGTGACTGCCTTTACATCCAGTACCTACCAAGACACTATCGCCTACTTCTTCCAACTAGGCCTTCTTTCCTCTACCCAAGCCTCTGAAAACGTGCTAAAAACAGACGAATTGACTCTAGTGAATGGCGAGCAAATTCCGATCTCAGAGTTGCAGCAGATTGTGACAAGTGTGCCAGTGGTGATTGTGTGCCATCTTCGCATGAATGACCGCTACGACCTGGTTGCTCAGCTGCCTAATGCTGCCTATATGTCTGGAGCACTCACTGATATTCCTCCTATGCGCGGGGCTTCTTTCAGCATTGCTCTGTCCAGCGAAGATGTAATTCAGCAGAACTGCAACTTTACAATGGTCACACCAGACCCCAAGGCACTAGTAGGGCTGAAGGACATATGCGCCACTGAGCAGCAGCGTAGAGACAGCACTTTAATGCACCTTTGGGGCCTATTTCTGTCCCAATTGGGCATCTTTGCCCTGGGGAAGTTCATACCCCGGTTTGACCCTGCACAGCTGATAGCGCTTTTCATGGAAGTCGGAGCTTTGAACGCCCCTTGCTACACGTTCGGACCGTTAGGCCGGAAATGGGGGTTTGAAGCAGGAATGCTAAGCTTGTTTGCAGGCGTCTACGCCTTTTTCTACGTCCTTGCAGACTTCGGAATTCCCCTCGAAGGACTGTGGACTGCGGATTTGACCTCATTCAGTGTAAACGGCAGCGGTCCTTACGTGGCCTGTTTCTATGAAAAGACCGGAGAGTGCTACAGCGACATTGCCTTTGCACATGCTCAAACCGCCTTCTTTATCAGTGTAGCAGGCGCCCAGTGGGTCACATACACCTTCATGCAGGTCGAAGACTACTTCAGAGACCGGAAAAGCATGCACTGGGGCACAATCCACATCACCTACTTCTTCAAACTCGTGTTTTTGATGCTGCTATCAGTGATTCCGAAGCTGAGAGACATCGTGAGACTGACTCCGCTGCACTTCGAGCACTTCGCCTTTCCCGGAGTGACGGTGGCAGTGAGTGTGTACGGAGCACACTTGCTGCTGGGCAAGGCATGGAGCATTTTAGCTGAGAAGTAGTTAGGCTTACAGAGTCTTTTAGGAATAACTTCGCCATTCTCAGTATCTGGGAAATCAGTGAAGCTGGGAATTGGTGCTGGAGAAGCCTGGGAATAGCGTTCTCATTTTGAAGGATTAGATGGTAGTTATGTGCCAATATTAATGTGAGAACAATACTTCAGCCCCAGAACTCAGCATGCTATTCCTGCGTTAAGTCCAAAGCCGGCTTTTCCTACCAATGCAGCCTGTAATAGACTCAAACTGGGGGCGATCTACCTCGCCAACCTGTTCTGCTGCCTGATTTACGACATTATCGCGCCTTTCTAACCTATTGAGCCCAGCACGAGGGTCAGTCCAACCTGCGCATTGCTGGTCTTCACTCGCATGCTCCTAGTCATCTTTCTCATAAAAGCCTTGTAGAACTGCAGCAAATAATAAACTGTCTGCCACACTATGGTTAGCTAATACTTTAAATTCGCCTTTATGCCGTGGCACTGATTAAGCTCGTAGCGCTTTACTGTGCGATTGCAGCGGCTATTGTGGTATCGGGACAGACCTGTGTACAGAGGCACTCCTGGGTGTGGTATATTTCTCTCGCCCGGCTGCTATTTCCCACTTAGCTGAAATGTCGAGGGGAGGAAGAAGTCACTGTATACAAGGGTCTAGGGAAGGTGCAGGATATGTGTGATGGGAAGAAACGGCAGAACAGAAAGAGAGGCCGAAATATAGGGAAGCAGGGCAGTAGCGGGGAATAAGCACCCTCTAATACCCAGCACAATTCATAACTCTTTCAAGCTGTAAAGCGCCTATATCCGCAGCTGCACCCAAGTCCATTTCACATCTTCGAAGTAGCGTATATCAGTAATGATGCTAGCCGCATCCCCGCTCCATTCACCGCCGCAAGCCCTGGCTTCCTCTGTGCATAAAGGCCCTGAGCCTTTAGGAAATCCACTGGGTAGAAAACAGCTCATAGGGGTTACTTCACTGGGCCGCTCTTCTGTTTTTTCCCAACTTTGCTGTCCCAAACCACTCCAAAGATAGTTTTGAGAAGACCCGCTGACTACGCTCTAAGCTCTTATTTAAATTCTAAGTTGATGGTCTCTGAAGTCCCGATATCCGTCATCAACCGGGTGTCCTCCAAAATCTGACCTTTCCACACAATCCGCTGTCTAGAGAATGGGATGCCGAACGAAGATGCAATCTTCTGCTTCAGAGACCACACGTTATACTTGTTGTCAAATTTGACACTATAACTTCCTTCATTCGGAACGACAAGGGTGTAGTAAACCGGGCTCTCAGTGGTGGCTTTGAGCTCCACCAGGCTCTCAGTGGTGGCTTTGAGCTCCACCAGGCTCTCAGTGGTGGCTTTGAGCTCCACCAGACTGGGACTTTCCCCGCGTAGACTGGCTGCATAGCACACAGCAATCAAACTCCACCAAAGCATATTATAAAGAAGTTTCCGCCATGGGCATTAGGACTAGGCCGAGACAGGGATGTGGCTTGGTTAATGGGAAAAATGGCAGCTAAGACTTTGGAGGGAGGGGTATGCAGCGGGGTGTAGCGGACAGGAACACGAGTATTGCCAATTTCCGAAGGAGACTTTGAGGGAATTCCTTTCCCCAACCAATAGGGGAAGGCTGGAAGGACTGATTGCCTCAACTGCAATTCCCACAATGGACAACAGTCAAGGTCTAGGCTGAATATGTTCAAGATGAGCCCGCTTCTTCCTTCTCGTATTGGGTTTAGCTTAGACTTGCACACTTGCTGTCAGGGCATGTATGGGTGAGCAGTTCTTATGTAGGAACGCGGAATTTCCGCTTTCATCAAAGTTCTGGCTTTCCGAATATCGCAGGGAGACACTGAGGAAAATGCATCATTTCACACCTTCTAAAGAGATCTCTCATAGTTTTCTCTTTCCCTAGCCTTGATAGTATCCAAATGGTGCTAAATCCTACGGCAGCCTGCTCTCGGAGCCCACTCGAGCTGCGACCATTTTCGCCAGAGCCGCACACATCGAACACGAGTTTGTGGAGCTGGACATGACGAAGGGCAAACATAAGCAGCCTGAGTACCTGACTATCAAACCCTGAGGCCAGGTCCCTATTTTAGTAAGAACTTTGAGATGCTGTGAGGACAGTATTGAAAAAGTTATTAGCCAGGGGAATTAGCTATATTAGGTCCCTGCGATATCGGGTGGAATCTCATGCGATTTTGAAGTATCTGCACGTGACTAGACATGTAGAAGAGCACTGGTACCTCGCGGACCCACTGAAACGCGCGATTGTGGACCGCTTCCTTCATTGACACCACGGAAACTTCCGCAGACCCGCCTATTTGGTGTTCCCCTCTCTACATCCCTTAGTGGACAAACCTGGTAATGAAGCCATCCTAGCGGACGTAGTGGAGATCAGGGCAAAGTCCTTTGCGCAGCTAGACACTATAGGCTCTTATATTCCCAACTTTAAACCCACAGTAGGAAAGCACTCCATACACTATGGTGTAGGACTCGATAAGCTCAGTAGGGTACTCAGAGGGCCTAAAAGAGTATTTTCGGACTGATAGGGGAAATCTCTAAATCATATAAAGAAACCTGGGAAACGCCAATGCAAAGGAAGGTCCAGGCTCTGGGAAAGTCTGGAAACAGTGTAAAACACAGTGAATTGGCTGCAGGACCACCTCTACTCTAGTCATTTGGCTTCACTTGCAGCCCTTAGTCAACCTTCATACATTTGCCCATTTGACCTCACTGGTGTAAAATGCCTGCTTTCGCTTTAGTTCCATACATACAGCTCTGTCTAGCCATTCCAGAAGCAACTGCTTTCGTCATAAACTAGGCCGAAGTGCACACAAATCAGACCTGTCAGTGCCCGAATTCGCCCACTTCCTCCCTCAAATCCCCAAAACCGTCCTTTAAAGCCCCTACTAGTCCCTGAGCTAAATTCCTTCTTGGGTCGTCCATTTCCCCTGGTCATTTCTTCACCACCTGTTGATAGTAGTCAAAATGGTCCTGAAAATCTACGGCAACCTGCTCTCGCAGCCCGCCCGCGCTGTCGTCATCTTTGCCAGAGCCGCAAACATCGAACACGAGTTTGTGAACTTGGACATGATGAAGGGCGAGCATAAGAAGCCTGAGTACTTGGCTGTCAATCCTTCAGGCCAGGTCCCTGCGATATCGGACGGAGACTTCAACTTGGCGGAATCTCACGCAATTATGACGTATCTGCATGCAACTAGACATGCAGAAGACCACTGGTACCCCGCAGACCCCCAGAAACGTGCGATTGTGGACCGCTACCTTCATTGGCACCACGGAAACCTCCGCAGAGCCGCCTATGTGGTGTTCGCTGCAGTCTACGCTCCCTTGATCGGCAGACCTGTGATCGACGCACTCCTAACGGAAGCTACGGAGACCAGAGGAAAGGCCTTCGCTCAGCTCGAAGCCTGGCTCACTGCTTCTCCCTTCCTCGC
>Ga0247837_1006194_pt1 | contig 17090 bp, 4 predicted proteins | sample LaCtaG_2_FD_187115 | JGI IMG/M metagenome (GOLD analysis project Ga0247837, IMG submission 187115) | Freshwater microbial communities from meromictic Lake La Cruz, Castile-La Mancha, Spain - LaCruzMarch2015_14.5m | ecosystem: Environmental > Aquatic > Freshwater > Lake | place: Spain: Castile-La...
CTTTCCACTGGAAACCTGTCTGGCCTGCGCTGTCAATCCCGCACTTAGTGACTTGCTTCGCAGTCAGTTCCTGCGGCTGCTCCTCACCCTGCATCTGGAAGAGTGCACACAACTGGCGTTTCCTAGTCTCTCACGGAGCAGAACGCCGCTTTCCTATGCTCCGCTCACTCCTGCCCTCCTCCAGGCCAAGGCCTTCGTTCGAGACTCGCTGCAGCGCTTCGACTCTCGTCTGCGCGAGGACCAGCCCGAGCGCAACGGACTGGTCTGCGAAGTACTGAGAATCGCCGTCTTCCTCATTCGCTGCGGCGTGTACTCTGATGAAAAGGAACGCGGGCCTCTAAAGCAGCAATTACTCGGCTTTCTGAACGGCACCACAGATATAGTGGCTCCCGGAGACCGCCAAGGCCGCTACGGTGCTAGCACGCCTGAGCTGAGTCTCTGCAAGCAGCTGGTCTGCTCGGCGCTCTCTGTGATTGGTGACTTGGAACTGGAAGCAGCTCTTTCATTGCTGATAAACCGCTTGGACGCAGACGACCTGGGCGATGACTTGGACTTCACAATGAGTCACTCCAGCATGAGTCCCCTCAAGCGAGGCGGACTAGAAGCCTCAGGACTCCCCACTAATCTCCTGGAAGGTATAGTGCCGTCCTATGCCTGGCAACACGATCAACTCTGTGCAGTTTTAATTGATTTGTTGCTGTATGCTGATACTCAGTTAGTGCGTGGTGCCTTTGATTTGCTTCAGTGCTTGTTCACTAAGCGCTCGAGACTGCTGGGTTATCTGCAGCAGGTGCAGTTGCTGGACTCGCCTGCACTACAGGATGTTTTCGTCAAAACTGCAGCGCAAGTGGCTGAACTCAGTGCTGCCACACATCCCCTGGACCCTGGCTATATCATCAGCATCCTCAGAGAACTGACCAATCTGTGCAGTTCGAAGCGGAGACTGGACTCTGAGGCCTACGGCAGTGCAATAGACGTGGAGCGGGATTGTGAAGGCAAACTTGCGATGGTCGTCTTTGGCGAGCACCCAGAGTCCGAGATGCAGCGTCTGCTCCGCAATTTGCACGCTCATGAGTCAGTTCTAGTCCTGCTTGCACACTGTGGGGAGATACGAGCAGTCCAGCGCCACTGCTACCTCTTCCTAGCGAAGTTCTGTCAAGGCAACAGAGACAACCAAGAGTTGCTGTTCACTCACCTAGACCAGGTGCTGGAGGACCTGAGATCAGATGTGTGTGCAGGTCTGCTGTTGCAGCAGGTCTTCAGGGACAATGCTACGCTTTGTGGACAAGTGCGGCCTCACCTTATACGCGTAGTGGTCGCTGCAGTTCAGCACATTCCTCTCGAGTCCAAGGCCTGGCTCCTCACTGTGCTATCTGACTTAGTCCGCTGCCAGCAGGAACGCTTCAACCAGTTCGAAGTGGCTACGCAACTCTTTCGAATCCTTGCACTCCACACCGACCTGCAGCAGTCCCTAGTGCTCATACAGCCTCTCCTCCCCTTCCCAACTTCTTCACAAAGTGACGCCCGAGTCCCAGTGGAAGTGAGTTGTCTGATGCTGGAACTGGACTTGCTCGCTGCTTGTGCAGAAGGACACGACTACGTGAAGACAATGTGTCGGCAGCTGCTGCCTCTTCCCCAAGCACTATCAGTCCTGCAAGAGGCAGGGGTGTTTTGGCCGCTGCGGGAAGCAGTCCTGAATTTCGTGGCGAAGGTCTTTTTGGACTTTGAGTTTTCGCATGAAGAGCTACCGAATGCGGAAATTCTGCAGTTGGCGGAAATCGCCAGCGCAGATTTGGAAGCTGTGCAGCAGCGCTTCAGTCGCGGGGGCAAAGGCTTCAACCCAGTCCTGGAAAACAAAGCACTGCTATTCTGGGACCGAAAAGTGTCACTACCAGACTCTGCGCAGTTCTACCTTTACCGCTGTCTGGTCCCTGCACTCACCACTCTTTTACGTCGTCGTGGCTCTTGCGAAGTTATGAGTGCTCACATGGACCTGGCGAAAAGTGTGAGTCACTACGCCCTGTTATTGCATCGAGTTGCAGCGAATGAGCGCAACCTCGAGCAGTCTTCAGACCTACTCCGCGCCTTGTTGAGTCTGCCCCCGACTCAGACATTAGTGGAGGATGTGCACCTCAAGCCTGCAAAGAAGCGGATGCACAGCTCTAAATGGTCGTCTCTGCGCGTGCGAACTAGGTTCTCTGCGACTCAGGTGGAGCAGGTTACGGAAGCAGACTTGATGGAGTTCGCGCGCTGTTTCGTGGCTACGCAGCAGGTCACTACAGCGGGACTGGGCGCTGGACAAGCAGTCTCAAAGGAGGCGGCTTTGGGAGCGTTGATTCAGTGGGCAGTGCGGGAAATAGCTGAAAATCACTTGAAGCGGGCCGATTTTGTCGTGCGTCTTCTGCACAAGACCTTGGAGCTCCAGCCGGGGTCAGATTGGCAAGACCTACTTCGCCAACTCGGAGCCTTGCCTTTCGCTTTGCAGCTCTATAGAGCCGGAGCCCCAGCTACTCAGCGCCACTGTGTCAACTTCCTAGTTGCAGCACTACTAGGAGGAAACTCCGCTTCTCAAGAAGCAATGCTGCAAGCTTTGGACAGCCCACTGATTAACCAGCTGATCTCATCCTTGGAGAGTTACTTCAATACTTTCCGACAGCAGTTCACTCAGGCGCTAAGCGACCAAACAGGCGTGGAGGAAAGCGCGGCTGAGGAGTGCAAGGGACTGCTGCGCTTACTACAACTAATGTGTGAGGGCCATAATGCGCGGGTGCAGGAACGACTGCAGGCTGAGGGAGTGGTGGTGCGAGTGGGGAATCTGCTGCAAGGACTTTGTCGTATTCTCCACCGAGACAGTGTCGGTGTGGGGTTGCAGCTGCTGGACACTCTCACAGAGATGGTCCAGGGGCCCTGTCCTAGCACACAGGCAGCTCTCGCCACCCCCGATGTCCTAGACAGCTGCCGAGACCTGCTCACTTGTCTGCGCCACCCCCACGACCAGCAAGAGCGACTAATCGAAGCTGAGGAACTCAGCGACCTAAAGGGCAAAACCGCGAATTTCCTGCTTGCGCTGCTGGAAGGCGAAACTGTCAACGGAGTGGCTGCGCAAGTAGTCAGTTCTCTGGACTTTTCCAAACTCAGACAGCGCATGGTGGAGGTGTATGCGGCCTTTCTGGACTCACTGGGCCTGGACTCCTCGGCACAGCTCAACACTGTGAAAGACGCGCTACGGTCGGACAGTTTGGATGGACGGGTCAGTGAAGGCTTTAGCCTATACATTCTTTTGCAGAAGTTGGCGGAACAAATTGCTTCAGTTCGCAAAGAACTACCCACCAAGAAAGAAGCCGACTACCCCGCCTACCACTTCTTCCAAAGCCAAACTGGTTGCATAGAGGTGCTAGTGGGCAAAGCACTGCAGAGAGTCTACTTCCCTATCAAGCCAATCTGTCGCTTTCTTTCCCAGGCTCGTCTCCAGGAACTGCTAGACAATGTAAGTCGCGAGAGCCCAGACACGAAGGCGGAGGGACTGGTAATGGGCGCGCCTCTCCTACTCGAGGAAATGGAGTTAGCGGAGGAAAGGTCACACCTCCCTGTAGTGCTGTCTCTCGAGTTCTACAACTTCCTCGACAAAGTATGCTTTGTGTTGGCTTTCTACATCAACTTGCTTATGCTGTTTTGGCTGGATTTCACGGAAGACAACAATCGGGAAATTACAAGTAGTGCAGGGACAGCGATTCAAGTCCTAGGGGCGGTACTAGTGGGTGTAAGCGTATTGACACTAGGCGTGTGGTTGTATGTGGAAGGAGTTCTGCAGGTGCGTATCAAAGGGTCAGGATGCGGACAATGGATTCGCTGTCTCTCCACGTCTTTTGTCTTCCTGCAACATATACTCTGGATAGCCCTGGCAGCTGGAGGACTAGCTGAAATGTTCGTTTTCAGCTTTCTACTGTTTTACATCGCCCTGCGCAACCCGACTCTGCGCCACATTTTGGAGGCAATTGTAAGCAACTGGCGACTGCTGGTGATGAGCATGGCTCTAGCAATGGCCGTGTGGTTCATCTACGCCTTCTGGGGCTTCCTGATAACTCCCTGGATGTACTGGCAAGGCGGCTTCAACACAGCAGGCTGGGGAGAGTCGCTGTGTCAAAGTCTGTGGCAGTGCTGGCTTACGACTATGGACAATGGATTCCGACTTTCAGGAGGTATTGGAGACATACTCATAAAGGCAGCTTTTGATGACAAGCGCACCTGGTATGACCGCTTCTTTATGGACTCCTCCTACTTCTTCGTCTTCAGACTCATCTTTTTAGCCACAATCGCAGGTATCATCATCGACGCCTTTGCTCAAATGCGAGAGACTACGAAGCAAGAAGCCGCAGACCGCAGAAGCAAGTGCTTCATTTGCAGTCTCGACCGAGCACATCTAGACCGCTTCGGCAGCGGCTACCTTAAGCACTGCGCTCACGAACACAACATTTGGCACTACCTGTACTTCCTAGTGCATCTCAAGTACAAAGCCCCTACGGAACGCACAGGTCTGGAAGACCACTGTGCTGCTCAGCTGGCTGTCGGCAGCATTGCCTGGCTTCCGCTACTTCGAGCCATGTGTCTGGAAGCCGACACTCAGCAGCAAGATGCTTTGGACCAAGTCTGTGTGCGACTGCATCAGCTTCTACTGAAAGTGTTAAGAAGTAGCTAGGACCTTCTCTAGTTCTTGCAGTTTCCGCTCCACCGCTTCAGCTGCGGAGGTTTCCTGCACTCGCACACACAGCGCCCTGTTGAGCGGCACCCAGCCTATATCGCCCCGGGCAAACAGCGCAGCTACATAGGACTCTAAGCCGGTGTACTCTGTTGGGTCTTTTTCACGCAGGTGAATGATGAAGTGGACGTAGTGCCACAAGTAGTGGTCAGTCCGGATGTGGGTGTGGAAGCCGTTGCCGTCTTTGTCCAGCGCTTGGCGGGAATATCCGCATATGAAGCAGACGTTCTTCATGTCTTCCAAGCGACTTTTCTTCTGGTCTCTCAATTGTGCGAAGGTCGTGACAATAATCGCCAGGAAGATGTTGAGCATAATTGCTATGACAAATATATAGTAGGAAAACTCAAAGAAGTACTTGTCGTACCATTTGCCCTTATCGTCCCACTCGGCCTTAATGAGGATGTCTCCAATGCCGCCTGTAAGTCGCAAGCCCTATATGAAATTTACATTGTTCCAAGTGGTGAGTGTGCATTCCCACAGACTTTGACAAAGCGACTCGCCAAAGGTCCCGATCGTAGAGTCGTAATACATCGTAGGATCGATATAAAAGCCCCACAGACCATAGAAATAGTTCCACACTGCGAGTAGTGCCAACGCCCACAACAGTTGATTTGCGTTCACCATTATCGCACTGTATATGGTGTGCAGAATTTCGAACATGTAGACCATATCCAAGAGCAACAAGCAGTAGAAGAAGTCATGGTACTGGCCGAGAGCGGCCACAGCCAGATAAACAGCGAAGTATAGGAAAGAGGAACTGGTGAGGACGAGCCAGGCGCTCAGCGCTTGATACAGCAGAGATATAGATGTGTGGCCGAACCCGTGCTGGAAGGACGGGTGGTTCGGGCCGTACGTCAGCAGCAGTGTAGCTGTCTTGCCCCGTGAAAGCGTACTAGCCGGCGCCTTAATCTCCTCAGCACGATAGGGCGCACTACGCTTGTTCCAACCTTGCAGCGCCACCAGCTTCGCCCGCAATATAAACCACAGCACCAGCACCAGTGTAGCAGTGACCAGAACTGCAATCCCTAAGCCTCGCACAGTCGACTCACACCAACTATCCATCTGTTGGTCCTCCTCCACCGTGTATCTATAGTGGAATAGCAGTAAGCCGTTGATAGCGAACACCAGCGCGAGTTCGATTTGCCGCAGGAAGTGCAGGTCGTCTGAGTTGATTGTAAAGCGCTTGGAAGCCAGCCAATAGCTGTGGTCCATTTCCGCAATGAGCGCTTCGGCCAGGTTGAGCAGGTCTGTTACCTTGCTGCCGGGTGAGTCTCTATTGACGACAAGTGTGATTTCGTCCTTGCTACGCTCTGTGATGTGCCTACACAGGGGATGTATAGGGAAGTAAGTCCGCTGGAGAAGTTCCTCGGTCACTACTTCAATCCTCGCTGTGTGACTTGCGAAGAATTCAAATGCCATTTCCTCTTCTTTCGACCCGAAAGTCTGTAGACCTGGTAATAAGTCTTTCAGCTTACTGAGGAGTGCAAAAAGCTCGAAACCTTCTGCTAAGCATCCCTGGAAACTGTCCTTTTTCAGCATTTTCGTTACTCGCTCAGCCGTCCCAGGCTTCACTTGCAGTCCATGGGCAGTTGCAAAAGTCCCGAACACTGCCAACATCCGCTGCTTGCACATAGGCACGTCCAACCGCTCTGCTATTTGCTTGCACAGGGCCAGGTCTGTGTCCCCCTCTAGCAGTGAAAGCAGCAGAGTCACTGTCTTCGCTTTGAGCTGGGACTGAGATTCGGACCTGAGGGCGGTGGGGAGTGGCAGCAGTAAGAAGCGGCAGGTCTCTAGGACGGAGGGCTGAGCCAGCACTTGCTGGTTGCCGTGGCAGGGGCCTTGGATCGTCTCGATCAGTGTGTCGAGTAGCTGCAAGCCCAGTGCTATGTTGTCTTCCCGGACAAATTGGACATATTGGCCGAGCAACTCAGCTGCAGCTCTCACGAAGTTAAAAGACTTCCCATGCAAAGCCGTATTCACACACTGCTCCCGCAAATGGTCCTGCATATCTCTGCAATGTCCTTCACAAGCCAGCTGCAGGAATCTAAGCAAGTCTACCAGGCGCTGGAAAGGCTGTCGATGTGCAGCATCCACAACATAGTCCTCTGTAGGAACTTCGAGTGCAGAGGCTTCTAGTCCTGATTGTTGCTCTCTACGGACTTCCTGAAAGAGCAGAATTAGGTCTTGTCGCAGGACTGAGGCCATTTGGTTCGCTGTGTCCTGCTGCATGTAGGCGAGAAGCGCCTTTTGGCCTTCAGAATTGCCGCCCAGTAGCAGTGCAATTCCCAGCAAGATAGCTTGAGTGCGTACACCTGTATCTTCAGAAGTACTGAATAACACACAAACCAACCTCATAGCACCTAGGCCCAAAAGCTGCATTTGCCTAGCACTAACTGCCCCTGCATTACCCCGCCAGTCCTCCCACTCCCACTCCGCCGCCAATCCCCCTGCTCCACCCTCCATTTCCACACTTCTCCTTAGCAAGCGCAGTCCATGTTCCGTCACACTGTCACTCACATCCACATCATCATCCACATCCAACAAAGATATCAGCGAACTAAAGAGCTCCCTAGGAGGCACAGCGAAGGTCGGACCCAGCTCTGTGCTTGTCAGTCGGTCTGCTTTCATGTAGCTTTCCACGAGTTGGTCGAACTCTTTGTCGACTGCGGAAATGACGGGCTGGGAATTCACTAAGCGCTTGACTAGTTCGTGGAAGTCGCTTCCTTTAGATGAGGTCGGAGGACGCTGAGCGGCCTGTAGGTCTGCAGGGACGGAGGCGACACAGGTCCGCAGAGAGGGGATTTCGGTGGCGCGGAGAAGACAGTTAGCTGTGAAAGAGCGAAGATGGGTGGGCGCGGATGTATGCAGCAATTGCACTTGCCTGACTAATTGCTGTGCTTGAGTGACCCGCTGGGGAGACAGACTGCCAAGTGCTCGTCCCAGACAAGGCACCACTGCTTCGTATATGTACCGCTGCGCCCATTCCCTCATTTCCACCACTCCGTCCAAACTGCTGATTCTGCCTCCCCGCTCCTCTATGTCTAGGGCTGGCAGCCAGGACCACTGCTCTTCCTGTTCCTGAGTTTCCACTAGACAGCGCAATACAGCCCGACGCAGCGGCCAACACTTCCTCGCAGCGCGCAGTAGTCCCTTTAGTCTGGACAGCGACAAGAGAGCTGGTAGTTTGGTCTGCTGTCCACACAAAGCCACGACATCCAGCACTTCCGCTAAGTACTGAAGCTCTAGCGGGAGTAGGGCAGGTCTAGGTCCCTCGCACTCCGCTTCAAATCGCCCGACTAAAGCTTCTATCCTCGCCAAGGAGTCAGTCTGGTCCAGTAACTGACTCAGGTAGTGGCCTTCCAGCCCTAGCAATTGTCCTAGGACTTTGCCTTGGTTGGAACTGATGCAGCGGCCTGCGAACTGCAGGAAGCAGGCGAGTTGACGTACACATGCACACTTCTTGGGACAAAGCGGTAGCAAGCTGAGAGCACGACACAAAGAACTGAGCACTCGGAGAGATACATTGTTGCATAAGGACTCGTTGTCGTGGTATATTTCCCTGACTAGAGTCAAAGCGAAAGGACAGGCTGGAGTTGCTGCTATGAAGTCTTCAGCTTGTGGGGAGAGTAGGGCTTGGTGCAGGGAATTTCCTGCGCAAAACCGACTTAACAACACAAAGGCGAAGCGACGTACTAGTAGGTCGCTGTCCTTTAAAGCCAGTTCCAAGGCTATTTCCTGCACCTTGCGACTTGCAAGTAGTCCCTGCAACTCCGCACTCAGTGGCTGTTCCAAGGCCACATCTGCCTCCAGCGGGTTCTCAGTGCTTTGCACGACCCTGTATAGTTCAGTTTGTCCCGCCACTCCCAAACAGGCAAGTGCGCATAGAGCCTCGCAGGCTTCTCTCGAGTTAGTAGTCACTTTGGAAGCGTAGCTTTGCAGTCCTGGCATTACTGCATTGAGTGTCTGAAAAGCCTGCACGCATCGGTCGTCTTCAAGCAACTGTGCTCTGAGCAGGGTGCTAAGGAGCTGCTGTCCCTGTGTGGAGTACGCAATCAGCATAGTGAACAAAGCACTTCTCAACTGCGGCTGTTCATACTGCAGCAAATCCAACACGACAGCTAGGAAGTCCTTCCCAGTGCCTTCCCTCACATCCAAACTCGGGTCCAGCAAGGCCTGTTCGATCCAGCTGTGTGGGCCTTGGGTTTGGGGTGGACTCAGTGAACTAGTGCTGTCCGCCACTTTCTTGCGACTGGGAGTGGTGGAGGGCGGGCCACGTCCTTTGAAGCTGCGCAGGAATGAGGTGAGTTTGATGTCCTGCCGCAACTGCATCACAGTGGATAGGATCTGGCAGGCCAGTAGCCGGCACTGAGTAGGGATTTCAGTGCCTGGCGTTGCTAGGAAGCGGCTACTGTGCTGGTCTCTACTCACCCCAGTTTTAGTCCTGTTGCTGCCTACTACTTCCAGCGTTCCATCCAGTAGCATTGTCAGTGAATCCACCATCGCCATCACTTCGTCGTCTTTGCACAATCCTCTACTCACTAGAAACAGTGCCAGGTGCAGCACTTCCTTCGTCAGACCGTTTCTCTCGTTTTCGCCCGAAGGCAGTGCACCTTGGATTTCTCTCAGATACGCGTACACAAAGCGCTTGACTGAGTCAAAGAAGCCTGGCACTGGGCCGGAAAGTATGGAAAAGCGGTCTAAGTCTGTACCAGCTCTGACAGTTCGAGGCAGTGACAGAGCCGGGAGACCTTGGTTCACGTGGAGACTGAGTTGCACTCGCACAAATCGTCTGCGTATTTCTGCCTCCAAATGAGGGTCTTCGGCACAGTGGAAGCAGATGTCGAAGGGGAAAAGAGGACGGAAGGAGGCGGCATGAGGGTTTTCAGCGGCAAGTTCGCCTATAAGTTCAAGTTGCGCGAGGAAAAAGTCATATGTCTGTCCCCCGTCATTGACTTCCGACCAGTCCTTCAGTCCTTCGATTGCCATCCAGTTCCCAGACACTTGGACTTCTGCCAGGCTAGCCAGTCTCAAAGGGAAGAACAGTCCCGGCTGCAACTCCCTACAAAGCGCATGTTGATTGCGGGGCACTGGCGTTCCCTGAGATGTGCAAAGCACAGTAAGCAGTCGTGCATACTTCGCCTCTCTTCTAACTCGCAATAGCCCAACTAGCAGTTCCACAGTCCTGTCAGTCACTACTTCTTCCAATAGTCTCCTGTTGTCGCTTAGTATTTCCGTCAGTGTTTCTACGGCTCCTACCGAGGCTGCTTCGTGAGAGCGCTGGATGTGGCTTAGGTACAGCGGAATCCACTGAGCGCAGTATCGCTCGTTGGAACGGGAGTCTGCAGATGCGTGTTGCAGTATACGATAGGCCAAGCTACACACTCTGACCACAGGGTCACTCTGTTTCAGTCTTTCCAACACATACAGTCCCGAGTCGAAAGCGGCTGATAGTAGTCCGGCCACGAGAGAAATGACCCCGGTTTCCCGCATTAAGTCCTGCTTGCGGGGGTGTGGAGGTCCTTCGCATGTCCAGGGGTCCTCTGAGTCTGTCTCCAACACAAAGAGCACTAGCTCTGATAGCACTCGTTCGACCTCGGGATGGCTGGGAGACTCATGGGCTTGCTGCAGTTCTGCTGCGTACAGATAGAGCGAGTTGCGAGTGGAAAGTAGAAACTCCACTTTCCCCACTTCTTCCAAGTCTGCGCGGACTAGCAGGAAAGCGTCGTCTTGGGCTTGAGAGGAGTTGAGAAGCAGCCGAGGGACAGGGTCCAAGGGCAGTGGTTCGAAGAAAGCAGAGGCAGTCCCCAAAGAATCAGGTAAACGTCCGGCTGTACTGATGAAGCGAAGGTCATCTGGACCTGCTAACTTGATTAGCAGGCCTGAGCTGAGGTCTGATAACAGCCGTCCACTAGGAGAATAGAAGCGCAGAATCGAGCCCTCTGCACTAATCCCCAATTCCTCTCCTTCCAATACCAATAATCGATTGGAAAGCAAGTGTCTGAGTCTCCACTGACCCTCTCCCCCTTCCAGCACAAACAACCCTTCCGCAGCAGTCCTCTTTTCCCGCAAAGCCACATATACATTTCTACCATCCGCCTCTATTGCTCCGTCCACATGACTCAGCCGAACCACCTCTCCATGATGCAGTAGGTCCAAACTGCCCCCAGCTTTCGCACACAGTTCCGCCTGCCAAACCGTCTTCAAGTCTGAGAAGTTCACTGCATACACTTGCGTGACTTCCGCTGGATGCGGAGGAAACTGCTCTATGTCTGCTGTAGCAGACAGCGGCGGTAGCGGGTGTTCGGAGCAATGCAGGTACAGTCCTGTCTGTGCACTTCGGAGCAGGAGCAAGTCTTCGTAAAGCACTTGGTCTCCGGCTTGGTGGTAGCGGTGGCGTGACTCGATGCGCAAGTACAGCTCTGCACTTCCGGACTCAGCCAATTCCGCTGCACTGCAACTTTGGTCTATCGCTGCTTTGCTGGTCGCCTGCACAAACGCCCCGGAAACCACCTGTTTCAGCTGAATTTCCTGTCCGTACCGGACCTTTTCCTCTTTCATGTCAGCCACTAGCCGACTATTGGCCAGTTGTTCCGCTTGCGCGCTCTGGGAAACACTGGCCAGCCGTTCCAGTTCTGCTTTTTCCTCGGGAGTGCGGGCGAGGAGTGAGCTTTTGCTGTGCGGGAGTAGTGCACTTGTGGAGATGTGCTGGCGGTGCAGCTCTTGGGCACTTTCATAGGCAAGCCGAGGCAAAATTTGAAAGAGCAACAGACGAGGGTTGGAGGTGAGGCGGAGACTGGGAGTGGCCAGAGCTTGTGCGAAGCAGCCAGTGTGAGTGAAGCCCAGTGCACTAAGGTAGTCCGCGGCTTCGTTTCCTCGCAACTGGATCACGTCCCCGTAGCACAGGTACCTGCGGTCCATCTATTATATGTATCACTAGTCGATAGTTGTGCATCTCTTAGTCCTTGAGAACATTGCTTGGGCTTCACGCTAGCGCTAGTGGCTTTCCTGACTGACTTTTATTTGTTGTTCGTGGTTGAGAGCAGTGCAATTCCTCACTCCGATTATAGCGATTTCATGCATCTCAGGACATTTCTCTTTGGGAATAGTTAGTTTGCGCGTCGCTAATTTGGCGATGTGAAGCAACTTTCCTATGCTAAGAGGCAGTTTCCAGCATTGACGGCCTAACTGTAACCCAAGTATATTCTCTGCGACTTCTCACCTCTTTACTACGGGTTTGTAGCATCGTTCCTCCCTGTGCCTGCAGTAGATCTGCGTAGGTGCACTGCCAGTTATAATATGGAAACTCAGCCCAAAGTCAAACTCAACTTCCTGCATGCCTTCGGGTCAGCAGCAGGTTTCGACATCAGAGACTCAGTGGCCTTTGGCGAGGACGAGTCGAACTCCATCATTTACCCAGTGGGCCGCCACATCGCTGTGAGGTCTTTGGACTCGAGCGAGATCAGCTTCATCAAGGTCGAGGAAAAGGTCACTGCCATCACTGCCATTGCGATCACCAAGGAAAAGACGAGACGCTTTTTGGCTGTGGCGGAGCAGGTGTCCAGCGAAAGCACAGCGCTCATCGCAATCTTCGACATGCGCAAGGCCTCCTACTTCAAACAAATGAAGAAGCTGGCAGTGCCCGACATGGAGTCTCAAGTCTTCAGATCCATCGCCTTCTCCCACGACTCCAAGTTCGTCGCAGCCGTCGGCGGGGCTCCCGACTTCATTGGAGTGGTCTGGGACTGGTTCAAAGACTCAGTTTTAGGCTCGTACAAACTCAGCACTGAAGTCACCCGGATCACAATTTCCCCACGAGACAGACTCAACATTTGCACGAGTGGCCCGAATCACTGGAAAATCTGGCAAGTGGAGGAAAAGACGTTCAAACTGCAGCCACTCATTGCTGGCCTGGCCCAGAACCAGAACTTCACGGACCACGACTGGCTGGATGAGGACACGATCTGTGCGGTCACGGATATGGGAGAGGCGTACATCCAGCGCAACGGAGAGGTGATTCAGTACATCCAGTTCCTGTTTGGGAAGACTACGGACAATATAATGAGTGGAAGCACTGCTGTGGCCACCTGCATTTCCGCCTATTCCAGAGGCTTCCTTGTCGGCAGTGATGAAGGCACAATTGTGCTGTGGGAAAAGGCGGAACTCAACGAGATGCACCAAGGCTCCCTCGACCCCTTCGACTTCATACGGACGTGGAGCACAGGGAAGAAACACCCTGTGGCCTCTTTAGCCATCTCCAACAATGAAGAGACAGTGGGCATTGCCCTCAAGAACAACGACATTGGCTACTGCTCCCTGTCCCAAGTCTACCTCCAGTCCACTCCTTTGGGCGGAGAAATCACAGTCACGATGTTTTGCTACGGCTTCCACTACGGCGCTATAACCGGACTGGATGTAGCAGTGCAGCGTCCTTTAATCGCCACTTGTTCCCAGGCAGACGCCTCTGTGCGGATTTGGAACTACGTGACTCAGAAGTGCGAATTAGCGAAAAAGCTGTATGTAGTGGACAAGGGAGCTGGCGATTTGGGCAGTGACTCCAGTTCCAGACCTTTGCTCTCAGTCGCTTTCCACCCGAGCGGGTACTACTTGGCTGTGGGGTTCATCGACAAGATCCGCATTTTCCACGTGCTATACGACGAATTGCGGTTCTTTAGGGAGATCAATGCGAAGAACGTGACCTGCATGAAGTTCAGCAACGGCGGACATCTCCTAGCTGCAGCTTCCCAGAAGACTATTTACATCTACTCCTCCTACACTCTCGAACTGGTGGAAACGCTCAAAAACCACAGTTCCCTGGTGCAGGATTTAATGTGGAATCATAGGGATTTGAGACTAGTTTCAGTGGGGAGTGACGGGAATATATTCGAGTATGACACGCAGGAGTTCAACAAGCAAAGGGAACATCAGGCGAGGACTGCGGAGTTCTCCTCGGTGGCGTACCTGCCCAATGATGTGATTGTGGCCTGCGGCTTGGACTCTCAGCACAGCATTTTGCAGGAAATCCAGGCCTCCGACAACGCCCGTCTGCACGAAATCGGCCTCAAGCCCCGACTCGCCCAACTCTGCTACTTCCAGTCCTTCCAGGGAGGCAGCGCACTCATCACCGGCTGCCAAAGCGGCAACTTGCAGGTATTCAGCGAAGTCGCCAATACCTTCCAAGACCAAATCGTCGCTCATCGTGGGGCAGTGACCAAGATCAGAGCCTCTCCTGATGGCAAATACCTGTTCAGTGCAGGGGAGGACGGGGTGATTTTCATATACCACGCAGCGGAGTCTGGGGACTTGGTGTCTCGCATGATTCATGCGACGGAGGAGGGCAAGGAGAGGGAGGAACTGACGGCGATGATTGTGGATGAGCAGTTGGCGGAGATTGTGCTGATCAAGAAGGCGCAGTTGGATGCTTTTCGGAATTCGCAGGAGCAGGCGAAGCAGGAGATGGAGAATATCAAGCAGAAGCAGGAATACGTAAACCAGCAACTCGACGCAAAGTTCCGCGCCGAACTAAAGCAAAAGGAAGAGAAGCTGATGCAAGAACTCCGTGCCGCAGAACTGCGCTACGAAGAACTAAAGCAGCAAAAGGTAAACCAAGAGCGGGAGTACGTGACCAACCGCAAGAACATGGAAGCCACCCACCTCGCCCGCATCGAACAGGTCGAAAGTCTGTATGAGCGCAAACTCGCTATTGAGGAGGAGCGCTACCGCCAACTTGAACACGACAAAATCGAAATGAAGCAGTTCTACGAAAACCAAATCAAGGAAATTCAGAAAAGAAACGACGAAGCGGTGGAAAATTTAGCCAATGAGTTCCGCGGCTCCCTTAAAAAGGCCCAGGACGAGTACGAGTCCACCCGCAAAACCGCTGACGACCTCAAACTCATATACGAAGAGCGGCTCAACCAAATGGACGACGAGCACGAGGCCGAAATCCTCGACCTCCGCTCCAAGTTCGAAAAGACACTGGAGGAAAAGAGTGCGGAAATCACCAAATTGGACCTCGACAATAAGAACTTGCGAAGTGAACAGAAACTCTTTGCGGACGAAAAGGAGAAGATGAAGAATTTGGACGGGGAGCGGGAGCGGGAAATCGAGGGACTGCGGGAACAAGTTTCTAAGAAAAACGCACATATCAAGACTTTGGAAGCCAGCAAAAAAGAGCTCGAAGAGACCCTAAAGAAGAAGGAGACGAAAATATACGAGTACAAGTTCCAAATCAAGGACTTGCAGAAAACCAAAAACGTCCTCCACGAGCGGAAAGCGGAAGTGCTAAAGCAGCTTTTGCCCAAAGACGAGGAAATCAAAGACTTGAAGACCCAAATTCAGTCCCTGAATAACGAATTTGACGGGGAACTTAAGGAAAAACAGCAACTGCAGAAGACGATTGAGGACCAGGAGCAGCACATTAAGCGGCTGAAGACGGATTTGAAGGCGCAGAAGCAGGCGACTTTGGAGAAGGAGAAGAAAATCCGAGATATTCTCAATGATATCTACAAAAGAGTGAGTTTTTCTGAGGAGAAAAAGGTGAATAAGGACTTGGTGGACCTGTTCCGCACTTATGTGCAGAATGAAGTGACGAAGTTGTCGCAGGAAGACCCGGAGTCGCTGGATGAGCTGAAAAGACACCTCAAGTACATGGAGAAAACCATATCCGGGATGAGGGAGTCGCAGACCAAAGTGGACAACCGGGTGAAGGTGGATATTCGGAAGAGAACTATTGAGAATGCGACGCTGATCCAAGAACTGAACCAACTGCGCAGCGACAAGCACGAGTTGGAGCAGCGGGCGAAGCAGCTGCAGCACCAAGTGAAGGACTACGCGCACAAGCTCGGGCAGAAAGAGAAGGAAATCGACGAAGTGCGGCAGGTCACAATGGCAAAGCAGCAAAGCTCTACGAACTTGCCTGCGGTCAACCCAACTCCGCCGCCTCAGCACAGGGCTTCTAGTGCCAGGCCGCAGAAGCAGACGCCGTATTCCGGGCGTCTCTACAAGGGTCCTTCCTTCGAAAACAAGTTCGTCAGTTTACAAGACAAGCAGCGCATCGTCGAGCTGCAGAACGAGCTGGAAGAGCGCAAGGAGCAAATCTTCGTGCTGAAGATGGAAATCAACCAGCTGAAGGAAATGCTGAGTAAGCTGGCCGCACCCGACCAGCCCTCCTTCTCCTCAGTCCCTCGCACTCACGACCTTAGTCCTTAACCGTAGTTTTCGGTCTTTTCCTCAGAATTGACTCGAGTCTGCGCAGAGGCACGTTGGGCACTTCGCCTTCTAGGAAGGACACCGTCTTCCTGTGCTTGCCGAAGCGGCCTTGCAGGCTGATTTCCTGCTCGCTCGTGTCAGTGCTTATGTACGAGGAGTTCTGAGTGTTTCGAGTTGATAGTGGTCTGTAGCTGAGAGCGGAGCCACTCTCCGAGCAGCAGAAACTTGCCCCCATCTTAGCTACTGCTATCCGTCTTCTGAGCCAAAGGATTGTGCTTGAGCAGGTAATAGGCGAAGAACTCGACCGGGTCATCCGGCCTGCACCTGTCCAAGTCATAAAGAGCCTTCAATAACAACTCCGAAACCGCGGAATCCAGGTAGGCGCGGGTGGGCAGGATCCTGGGGTTCAGGGAGTTATCCACTGAGTTGGCGAGTCGCTCTGCAGCCAGGCCTTCTTCCACGTCGTCGTAGGCGCTTTCAGGGTCTAACACACGCACGGACCCCCCTGTGCGGATGCTCATAGGCTTCACCACTTCTTCGTCTTCCATTCAATATAAGGGAAACTGCTTCCTTTCTATTGCTACCATGCGAGGAGATCGCTTGCTATTCCCTCACAGGTGCTTACTAGGAAGTGCGTCTATTGCTTTCCTCAGAGTACCGTCAATTCCTCACATTTGGTAGAAAACTGTCGCTCATTAGGGCCAGAACTGCCGCTGCCTTCCTCATCTCTACATATAGGTACTTCTTGACGCCTGTCTCCTCCACCTCATCAGTTCGTACTCATACAGAACTGCGGCTTTCCCCATCACATCCGCTACCTCTGCAGTTTCCGTGAACTTGTCAAATGCATCTCCTACACTACTGAATTGAGCATTATTATGACATTTCGGAGACATAAAGACGAACTAATACCAAGTGCCGTTTTCCATTCCGTCGAAGTTGCCCATGTTTAGCTCGTAGGACATTTTCCAGGAGTCTATCAGGTCGGGGGCGCTGCTAGGGACTGCGGCTGCGAAGAGCAGGCCGAATCTTAGTGTGGAGTAGAAAAGACCCAGATGAAGGAGAGGGTGTGTTGGACTACGACGATTATCATGCGGACCTGTGCTCCTCAGAGGGACAGAGGAGT
>Ga0247837_1006196_pt1 | contig 17081 bp, 10 predicted proteins | sample LaCtaG_2_FD_187115 | JGI IMG/M metagenome (GOLD analysis project Ga0247837, IMG submission 187115) | Freshwater microbial communities from meromictic Lake La Cruz, Castile-La Mancha, Spain - LaCruzMarch2015_14.5m | ecosystem: Environmental > Aquatic > Freshwater > Lake | place: Spain: Castile-La...
TAGTGACAATTACCAATTTGAGCCTTGTCAATAGTGGGGACGGACTGTCCAGTCGCAACAGCTATACCTTCGCCCACATAGTGGGGAAGTCTGGGGTGTATCTCACCAAGGTGCCAGGAGAACTGTCCTACTCCTGCACTGCCCTGCTCAGTATTGCAGGCGTCTACAGACTAGAAGTGTCCAATGGAGACTTCAGAAATTCTTTTTGCACTAAAGCAACCGCAGGTTTAGCCTTTCAAGTTACAGGGGGAACAGGGAGTATTAGCCTGGACAACGTTGAATTCACAGGAGTATCAGGCTGGGGAGTAGGCGGGGGTGTGGCTCTGGCCCTATCCACCACTGGATCAGTGCTACTTGATACTGTCAGTGTAACTCAGTGCTTTATCCTGGGACCGGCTGTGTCAGGACTGCTGGGGGTGACTGCAGGGCAGGGAGCTGTGCTGCGTCTGTGTTCGTTTAAGGGCAATAGGACGCCTGGAGCTGCAGTGCAGGTGACAGGAACGCCATATCTTACTGTCGAAAACTCCATATTTGCAGGCAATTCAGCGAGCAGTCAAACTGGCATTGCCTTTCTTCCGAACTCACATCTATGTGAGGTACTGATCAGTGACTCGGAATTTACGGGAAATAAAGGAGGAGATGGGACTCTATTGTATTTTACGAATACAGGAAATGACGGAAAGGTGCATTTGACTGTAAAGAACTGTGTGCTGAGGGATAATGTGGGGAGTGGACTGGGGACGGGACTGCTGATTGATAGCAAAGTGGGCCTTAGTCTGGACAGCAGTGTGGAAAAGTGTCTATTTCAGAACAATACAGCAAGCGAAGGTATCGTTAATTTGGCTTTTTGGAGTGGAAAACTGACTTTCACGAATTGTAGTTTTATAGGGAATTCAGGGACTACTGTGAGTGCAATTTCAGCTTCTCTGGTACCCAGCACTACCCCAGATGCTCCAACTCTTCACCTCACTGACTGTCTGTTTATATCAAATTCCGGCACATCTCTCATCAAGATGGCAAATCCGAATGGATATGAAGTTCTTTATTCCACCAGAAACCGCTTTTCACTAAACACTATGCATATATTCGAAATCGACCGGACTAACCTTACTGATATTTCTTCAACATTCGAGCAAAATGAAGGATCTGCGGTTCATTGTACGACTTTGACATTTGTAAGCAGCACTAGTTCAGTGTACATTAACGGCACAGACAGCACTGGAGGAGCAGTGTATCTTGGCGGAGGCTCTTCGATGAGTTGCACTAACTGCTCTTTCTCAGGAAACACTGCAGCGACACATGGAGGAGCCCTGTATATTGAGCAGGAGTCCACCTTCACTTGCCGAGATTGCGCGTTCTCGCGTAACACTGCAGAGGGCAAAGGAGCCGCGGTGTACCTTTTCGGCTCCCCAGCGAACAGTACTTTCCGCAATGTGAGTTTCGAGGACCACTACAGTGGAGACTCAGCCACAGTAGCAGCCATTTCCAGCTCTATTCGCTTCCTTAACGTCAGCTTCGCCCGAAACTGCGCCCTGAAGACTGCAGGACTCACCTCTTACTTTTCCAACTTCTCCCTCACCAATGTGACCTTCACAGACCACTACGGTCTTTCCAGTTCGCTGATCTACAGTGCACTTGAATCTGTATTCACTATCAGAGGCTGTGTAGTATCTGGGGTGGAGACAACTAACGTCGGCGGAGTGATTTATGCATTGGACTCAACTCTTTCTATCAGTACTTCAGTGTTTCTACATCTGAAAGCAGCTGTGGGTGGTTTGCTGGTAACAGATGCTGGAACTGTGTTTTCCATATCACACTCAATAGTGTCAAATGTGACTTCGATGTATGGAGCGATTGTGGCTTCGGGAGGAAGTGGCAGCATTGTTAACTCAGCTTTCGAGAGTTTCACGGCGGGAGGTATATTCGGCATTGATATGCACAGACTCGAAATGACACTAGTGACATTCAACAGTAAGTACTATATAGAAGGAGCAGGTCGACAGGGTGCAGGCTTATATTGCTCCAATTGTATATCTGTATCAGCAGTCAACTGTGTGTTTTCTGAACTCACAGGCACTCAAGGTACAGCTGTATATGTCGTTTCCACCACTCCAAGTCCAACCCAAGTTTCCCTCCATTCCTGCAACTTCACCAATGTCACAGGAACTACTTCCGGCGCAGTCGTGCTGGACAGTGTCAATGCCCACATCCAAACTTGCACATTTCGGAATTGCAGATCCTTCAGTGCGACTAGTCCCGGGGAAGGAAGCGGAGGGGCGCTGTCACTGCTATGCACGACTGTGCCGCTAGGCTGCGTAGTCGATATTATTGCATCGAAATTCGAGAATAATACAGCATCTAGTAAAGGAGGAAGCATATACTGGCAGGACTCTATGCCAGTTATAACAGACTGTGAGTTTAAGGACGGAAGCGCTCACTATGGTCCTGATGTGGCTTCCTATCCTGTGAACCTCAATATATCCTCGATAACCGGAGGCAGCGCAGATATGCAAAGCCAAGGTCAATTGAGTAATATTGCCAGCGGACAGCTAACTGATCAAGTGATAATTATTGCTATTTTGGACCATTATGGACAAATAGTGGCAACGAACACCGACTCCACTCTGTCGCTCTCCTCCCTCAATAGCTCTACATCTGTACTGGGCACTACTTCCTTCTCCGTACAAAATGGCATCTACACTGTCCAAAGCTTCGGAATAACTGCGAACCCCACCTCGACCACTACCCTGATACTTCGATCCTCTGCAATTGACTACGCTAAGCAGGTTAAAGCCAGGCATAACGGCACTTCCTCAGACTCTCTAACTGTCCTTGTGTACATGAGAAGATGTCAGTTAGGGGAAAGCCACCAGGGAAGTCAGTGCTTGATTTGCCCCGTAGGGAAGTATAGTTTGGACCCTGAGGAGAGTTGTCAGGACTGTCCTACAGGGGCTATTTGCTATGGGAACTTCACTATGGTGCCTAAGAGTGGGTACTGGCGGGCAGATATGCACTCTGAGACCTTCTGGAAATGTCCCTTTGAGTCTTCCTGTCTCGGGTCTCCAGAGCCGCCTCAACCCCTCGAGTCCACAGGACAGTGTGCAGAGGGCTATTTCGGCAACCTGTGCAATGGCTGTTTATCAGGCTTTTCCCGCCTCAGTACTGCGGAATGTGGGAAATGTCCCAGCTTCACTATGAACACAATACGCACAATAGGGATAGTACTTGCAGTTCTAGTCTTCCTGGTGCTTATAGTCTGGAGTACTATCCGCAGTGCTCAGAGCACCCGATCTCACCTGTCAATTTACATTAAGATCTTCCTCAACTACCTGCAACTGGTGATGATCACTGCGAGTTTCAGTCTCAACTGGCCGGGCTATGTGAGTAAACTGCTGGAAGCGCAGCAAACAGCAGGCAGTGCAGCGGACCAGATCTTTTCCATCGACTGCTTTGTGCAGACTTCAAATGAAGATGACCAGTCCAATGCGCTGCGCTTGAAACTGGTCTGTTTGGCTTTTCTTCCTCTGCTTATACTAGCGCTGGGGCTGGTAGTGTGGCTGCCTATGGTGGTTTACCGGAGAAAGATAAGTTACCTACAGAACGAAATGGTGGCGAGCTGTGTAGTCTGTTTCTTCCTAGTGCACCCCTCCCTTGTGCGCTTTCAGTTCCTCTTCCTCAACTGCAGGGAACTCACTCAGGGCAGTTTCTGGCTCTCCGCCTATCTCAATATCCGCTGTTGGGACCCCACTCACCTCCGCTATGTGTTTACAGTGGCGATTCCCAGTATAGTGGCTTGGGGAGTGGGGCTGCCCGCCCTATGCTTGCTGTATATTTTCCGAAACAGAAACAAGTTGGCACTTACCTTTATGAAACTACGTCTGGGCTTTATCTACAATGGCTACATAGTTGAGAAGTACTACTGGGAGTTTGTCATTATTTACCGCAAAATCCTCATTATCAGTATTTCAGTCTTCTTCACGTCCATCTCAATATATATCCAAGCCCTGGCAGTAATCGCAGTGATTCTAATAGCTCTAGCGCTTCAGAACAAAAATCAGCCCTACATAGTCCCTCCTATGAACAAATTGGAGCAGCGAGGCATTCTAGTAGGCGGAGTGACCATCTATTGCGGCCTATACGCCCTAAATCAAGACATGAACCTCTCTTCCCAACTGACTCTTTTCATCATTTTACTGCTTTCCAATGCTTATTTCCTAGTCTACTGGGTGATGAGGGTAGTGGCGACCAGTTGGAGCCTGCTAAGGAAGTATTGCAAGTGGCTGGATTCACTGCTTGTGCGGAGATTTCCGGTGCAGCAGGCAAGGGTGGCCTCGACAGGCCCTTTTTCGAGTGGAGTGGAACTACCCAAGCTGGAAGAAAGCAGTCAAGTCAGTAGAGTCGGCTTTTCCTTCGAGGAAAATAGACAGCAGGACGCGCCTTCGAACTCGATGATCGAGGAAATCAGCAGAAATAAAGAGTAAATACAGATTTAAAGGGAATTAGCTGAAAGCAGTCGAAATAAGCCTAATTTTAAATCTTTTCCTCACGTTCCCGAATCCAGCCTAAGGAATTTCGTTTAAATCACTGCACCCCGGGTGCATATATACAGGCTACAAAGCTAGAAATACTACTGGGAATGCGTAATTCTCTCCCGGAAATGATAATCAGCATACCCGTGTTTCTAACCGCCATATCAACATACATCCAGGCACTCACAGTAATCCTGGCAGCTATTGCCTGCAACTCAAGAGCCAGCCCTACGCACTTCCTGCAATGAATGAGTTGGAACTCGGGGCGTGCTAGTGGGCGAAATCACTATCTCCTGCGTTTTTTTCTCTCTCACACAGGGACTGGATAGTGCAAGTTGTGTTTTTGTGACGTTAATACTGGGAAATGTGTATTTTCTTGCTTATTGTGCGGTGGCCAAGGTCCGCTGCAAGTGGATTGCTCGGCTGTTTCTGTGTCCTTTCGCAACCCTCACTGCACAGTGCCCTTTCCCGGCATCGAGGAAAGCCCTGGAAAGGGAGATGACAGCAGTCTGCAAGCGAGCAGTTAGCCACGACGTCCCTGACAACTCCCTGCTCGGCCCAGACATGCGACTTGTGTCCTTACCTACTTCCATTCTCCTAAGCGACTTAACTAGCTGGTAGGAAGACTTTCTTCAGAAAGACTTTGAAGCCGTGTTTGTCCTGCAGCTGCTTTTGCTTCTTGATAATGACTCTGGAGGAGTTGGGCGGGAGGTCCACCTGGAAAATCCCATGTTCCGACCCTGGGACATGGACAACTTCCATGTTATCCCAAGGGGTATGTTTGATACTCAGCAGCAACTTCTGGTCCCTGGCGCGGTTCTCAAACAGGTCGAAGTAAAAGCCGGGCAAAGGACTGTTGTCTGCTGCTTTGCCGGCCAACTTGTAGGTGCGGTAGCGGAAGTTCCCCAAGTCCGCACTGACTGCAAGGGTGCAAGTTTCGAGATAACTGAGGGGGAAACAGCGCTCTAGGTAGTCAGGGTATTGACTTGTCACATCGACCAGGGCAACTGGGTTCTGACAGTAGACTGAGACGCCGAATAGGTCCGTTGCTGTGCTTTTCCACGCGAACTCCACATATACCAAGTACTTCCCTGGGGATAAGTTCATATACGCCCAGGTGTCTCTGGTGCAGATCGAGGCTTTGCAGGTGACGAACTCAAACTTACCATTTGCCAGCAGCTTTACAGCCACTATACGGCAAGGCGCATACATGTACCCGCCCTCAATACCTCCAAAGCGTCTTTCATCTACCTGGCAAGTCATGAAAAACAGCTCAGTGGAGGTGCTGACATTGACTTCCACCACTGAGAACTCTTCCGTCTTGGTCTGGTCCATCGCCAAGGACTGCGTCCAGAAGTTGTCATGCACCAGACAAACAGTGAAGCTTTCGAAGTACTTCTGGAAGTCTTCGAAGCACATCCAGAAAGTCCCGTCTGCAGCGCTGGAGAAGTGCACCTGTCGCTTGGCTTCCTCAGTCCAGAGGGAGGAGTTGTCGGACCAGCTTCCGCTCCATTCGAACCTGCCCCAGGGGTTTCTTATCTTTAGCAGCTTTACAACCTGTCCAGCCACTGTTATTTCCTTCGCGGAAATGACTGCATACGCGTGGTCGATAATCAGTCCGGAGTTAGCGTAGCTGTCTCCCTCGGCAGCGGCGCCTCCATGCCCTACGCACCCTGCTGTGATGATAAACTGCCGCTCATCTGCCTCCTTGACCCGCTGCCAGCAGTCCGGTCGGTCCCTATCCACTATCTCACACGGAGCTCCTGTCAGGTCTGTGAGTGACTCCTCAGTGAAGCCTGCCTGGATGTCGTAGTAGCAGCCGTACTTCTTAGCCCAGGCTTTTTCCAGCAGCAACACCCACATTTCCACCACTCCCTTCTCTATCCGTGGGCCTGAGAACGCCAGTTCCCGGTCTCCCTTCATAGGCATGTAGTCGTCGATCACGTACTCCTTCCAGTGGCCCATCTCCATCATCGTCAACTTGTACTGTCCATTGGGAGCGAAGTCTTTAGTGGTGAAAAGACGCTCAATGCGTTCAGGCCGCTCAGCCAAAGCACTAAGCGTCGACAGGAAGTAGCAATCCCCTAAACTGCCCTGCTTGATATCCCCCGGGTCGATAGTGTCGAACACCTTTAGGTTAGTGAAGGTGTCGCTCAGACGTTTCCACGTAAAAGCGCTCCATTCCGTCTGCGCAGCAATATCAGCTAGTTCCCAGAAGCGAATCAGGCTTTGCCGGGCTGCAGGGAACTGCATGTCTCTGACTTTCCCTTTGTCCTGGGCAGGCGCAGGCGCTGGCGTGTTCAGGTCTGAAAGGAAGACTTTGCTGTTCGCCAGGGTGTTAGTTACTGTTTGGAGCATCTGCTTTTGCTGATTTTCGGGGAGAGCGATGTAGCCGGCGCGTTCTAAGGATTCTGCTTGCTTGCTTTCTGCGAGAATGCTTTGGAAGAAAGCCTCTCCGTCGTCCATTTAACAGCAGAGATGAGGGCAGGACAATGGGAAGAACGGGCTGTCTTAGGAAATGCAAGTAATTGAGCTTTAGGGTGCCTAAAGCAAGAAACTGAAAGCGAATTGCTGGGGAAGTAGGGAAATGCTTTTTTACCTGCTAAAAGGATACAACTGTTAAGCGAATTGCCAGTGTTTTTGGTCGAAAGAAAGGCTGAACTGCCTGGATCGCAGACATACATGTAAGGAAATGATCATTTGCTTCTAATCAGTAGCTTCTACCCTCCATGGGACTATCTATATGCAGTGTTTCTCTATTTCAACCAATATAAATGCCTATCTTCGCGAAATCTAATTCGAACCAGCGAACTTCACCTCCGATATCTCCAATTCGCCCGACCCTCTCGACTCCTCCATATCCCTATACGACTCCTTAGCCTCTTCCTCCGTCCACTTCAGTCCCGCAGCCAAAACCGCCGCCACGGCAGTCCCTAGGCCCAAAAGCGTAAACATAAAATGATGGTCGAAAGGGTACCTATGTCCGCTTTCAGAGGTATATGCGAAGGAGAAGTCGACAATGAGGGGAGTGAGGCCTTTGACGACGTAGCCCACTCCCATGGAGCAGCTGTTGAGCTTGGCTCGGTCTTGCTGACTTACACTGCGGTTGATGAGGACGAACAGGGAAGTGAACACGTTGTAGCTGAGCAGGTAGAAGAGCAGACAAGCGAAGGCGAGCACTGGCTGTAGCCATAGTCTGGGTAGTAGATTCAGGCAGGAAATCGACACAAGAACAGGACATAGTAGCATCGAACTGCCCACTACCACCTTCCTGAGTCCCAGTCGCCTTGCAAACCAGCCATACACCCAGCTTTGTCCCAGACCCAACACTACGTATGCAGCTGTCAACGTCACTCCTATCTCTGCTGTGCTCAGGTCCAAGCCTCCGTGTTCCTGGCTGGACCAACACCAGAGTGGAAAGGTCTCGATGAAGCCGGTGTTACAGAACACGGAGAGGAGGTAGAAGGCTATCAGGCTTTTGTTAGAACGGAGGTAGAAAGAGTCATGTGGGACTGATAGAGTTGCAGGGGGAGCTGCGAGTGTTTCCTTGAAGAAAACCAGAATACCGACGAAGGTCAATAGAGAAACGGCCGCGCAGATCAAATTGGGCAGCAAATATGGGTACGTTACAACAATCCCCTTTGTAACTAGGCCGGAAAGTTCAGGGTGCACCAGGAAGCCGCCTATCAAATAGCCAGCAATCTGCCCATAGAACCAGCCCAAGGCGTAGAAAGCCATAGCCCTGGTCTGCTTCGCTCCTGAGGCCACTTCAGACACACAAGTCTTCGCAGTGGCTGATAAGTTGCAAAACACACCTGCGAGCAGGAGCGACAAAACCGCGGTTTCCAGGTTCCTCGCAAGTCCCAGACCCAAACTTCCAATTGCAATACTGAGCAAAGATATGAGTAGGACTGGCTTCCGCCCCCACTGGTCTGCAACCCAGCCCCAGAAAGGTGCTCCTACAGCCCTTCCCAGCATCAAACTGCCACATAAAAAGCCTGTGTAGTAACCTGTAGCGCTTCGGTCGTCTGCCAAGCCGTAGTCCATCACCAGGCTGCTGATGTATGGGTAGAGTGTCTAAGGAGCGCATACTGAGCTAGACAGAGCGTTTGTGAGATTGCAGAGTGCCAATAGAAGGAGCGATCCACAGTGAGTGTCCATATGTCTGCCGGCAAAATGAAGTGGCCTATGCTCCTCAGCCTCGTGCTGCCAGTGCTGCTGTCCGTCCTCGGCCTATTCTACTCCAGTCTGCCCAGCTACTCCGGCCAGGTCTTTCTCACAGGCCTCAGCCAGCCTGTGCAGGTTTCCCGGGACAAACTGGGCGTCCCCACTATCAGCGCGGCAACCCGCCAAGACGCTTTGTTGGGACTGGGCTTTGTGCATGCGCAGGATCGACTCTGGGCCATGGATGTACTCAGAAGGACGGCGCAGGGCAGACTTGCGGAGTTGTTGGGCGGCGAAGCCTTTGAACTCGACCTTTTCGCGCGGAATTTGAGGATACCTATACTAGCTGCAGAAGCGGAAAAGCGAATAGACGCTGTGACGCTTGGAGACTTGAAGAGCTATGCAGAGGGAGTGAACACAGCTGTGCGGAGACTCTCAGTCCTGCCGCCTGAGTACCAACTCACCTGGTCTCGCTTCGAGGACTGGACGCCTAGAGACTCCCTGGCTATTCTCCAGCTAATGGGAGTCAAGTGGGGCTTTGAATTCCTGCGCTATCACCTCACTAAGCTGGTAGGAGCGGACCTGACTACCACCTTGTTTCCTATTGAACAGTGGAGACACCCCATTATTCCAGAGGCGGATTCCACTCCACAGTCCACAGGTGAACGACTGATAGGTGAAGAAATCTCAGGGTCTTCCGCTCACAAAGAGGGCTTGCAGTCCAGTGGCTTCCACTCAGGTCCTAGTAGTGCCTGGGTGGTCAGTGGCCGATTCACTAACAGCCACAAGCCCATTATTGCCTGTGATGTGAGCTCAGCAGCCTCCATTCCCTCACAGTGGTACTTGGCCAGTCTCAAGTACAACCATATGACTGTCTCAGGAGGCACTGTGCCAGGCGTCCCCGCTATTTTGACAGGTCGAAATGACCAGATAGCCTGGACTTTAACCTCGCTACAGGCCGATACTATTGACCTGTACTTAGAGAAACTGAACCCTGCGAACCCGCTCGAGTACCTACAGGGAGCTGCCTACCAGGCACTCTCATTCCACCAAGAAACAATCCTTGTGCGTGGGGAAAGAGAGCCCAGAACTGTTCAAATCGAAGCCACCCGCAGAGGCCCAATTCTCAAGAAGTTCTCCTCCGCCCCTCGTCTCTTCGACACCAACTTCCTATCCAACGGAGTGGACACTGTGATTTCCCTGCGCTGGTCCCTGTATGAAGTGGAAGACACGACAATGTCTGCGTTCCTGCAGCTGATGGAAGTGAAGGACGCAGGCAGTGTGCGGGGAGTGCTGCAGAGAGTGGCGGCTGGGGCCTACGGAGTGCTGTATGCAAGCGTCACTGATCAAATTGGCTTCCAAGCCGTAGGCCGGATTCCCAACATATCTCGCAGGGGGAAGTGTGCGGACTTGCCCTTGGCGGGCTGGGAGCCCAATAACGACTGGAACGGGGTGGTGGACTACTGGGACCTGCCCTCTGTGCTCAACCCTGCTAAAGGCTATATCATTGCCGCGCAGAATGTGCCTATTGGGGCTTCTTACCGTCACAGCTCGTCGCTCGGGTGCGAATTCACTGACTATCGAGCTGCTCGTATCGAACAACTACTGTCCGATCGAATCCGTCAAGGGGAATTACTAACCCTTTCCGCAATGGTGGCAATCCAGAGGGACGAATTCAGTCCCACAGCCGCAGCACTGCTGCCCACTCTACTGCTACTAGCTGATGAGAAAGCCAAACAGCTCGCTGTCTTTTCAGCTCTGCACACTTGGAACTTCGTTATGTCCAAAGACCAAGTCGAGCCCACTATGTATGAGGAAGTGCTGACTAGACTTGCGAAGAGACTGCTGGAGGATGAAATAAAGAACTCGGAAGTGCTGGACTCCCTCCTAAACTCGCAAGGACTGCTGACCTTCCTGATAAAAACCTTTGGAAGGGAAGGAAATGGCAGTGCTGAGCGGTGGTGTGACTCGATCCTCACCCCAGTGAAGGAAAACTGCACTCACCAGGTGTCTACAGTCCTGCAGGAAGTGAGCAAGTTGCACCTGTCGAAGTGGGGAAGTGCGCATGAAGTTCAATTGGCGCATAACCCGCTATCAGCCAGAAAGTGGCGTTTCTTCTTCCACCGCACTGTTCCAGTGGGCGGAGCGGGAGATACGCTCCATGTGGAGGGCTTTAGCCGCAGCGAAGGATTCGGAGCGACTGTAGGGTCGAGTCTGCGACTGGTGATGGACTTAGGCACAGGGAAAGGAGTCTGGGGCCTGGCCACTGTAAGCGCCACGTAGGGACAAAGCGGCAATATACTCAGTGGACACTATGGAGATATGACGGAGGCCTACTTCTACGGCCACCTGCCCGAGTGGACTTTCGGCAGTGAGGAAGTGGAGAAGAAGATGACGCTGGAGGCAGTGAGGACTAAGGAAGCCTAAAGGTAGCATTAGGCCAGTCTTTCCCTATACAGCGTACAAAGGCTGCGGATACTGCAGGAGAGGAGCAATTTCTGCAATATATGGAAATTACCGAGCACTCCCTTCACACCCGTTCCCTCCACATTCGGACTCCCTCCTTTCCTAATGAGACCGTTTTCTATACTCCAGCCCTATAGAAAATAGGCATTTAAATAGAGGACCAAGGAAGCCACTAGAGTCGCCAAGTGAAAGAGAAAAGCACATCTCGCCTATAAGCGATCTCTTACCCTCTCTAGCTCCCAGCATCCCAAGCAAGCCGCAACTAGGCCCTATAATAATGACCCTACCTCCTCAACGCGCCTACCTGCCAGTCCCCAGCCTCGAAGAGACGGAGTGGTTTGAATGCAGAGCACGCCCTGTGGGGTATGTACGAGAGCAGCGTCTGCCTTACTACAGACAGGAACGCACTTGGGAGCACAGACCAATGTCCAGTCAGTGGATGTATCCCCCTGCGCAGGGAGGCTATATGCGAGTCAACCCCACCATGGACTACAACAGAACTAATGGAGGGTACAGGGCGTATCCGCAGAAAGCGCAGTATATGGGCAGTGTGAGGCCTGGATTGATGCAGCAGCCGCTGTATCCTCCGATGAGTAGGCCGCTGCAGCCACAGAGGCCTCAGGAAGTTTCAGTGCCTCATGGCAGGCCTGTCGTTGCTGCCCCGAAGGAGCCTGAAAAGCTGTACGCACCTGTGCCTGCAGACGACAATGCCAACAAGCCAGCCCTCCTAGCGCCTGTCAAGGGCAAGAAGCCGTCTCAACTGTCCCTGAAGTCTCCGTCCACTCAGTCCTCCGTCCAGCACCTCATCTCTGACCTTCCCTTCCTGAAGGACTCCACCCAGCCTCCCACTGACGCCTCCAAGCCTGATTTCGACAGTGTTCTCGCCACTGCAGCACACCCCCCTGTCAACTGCCCAGACCAACTCTCTACCCTTCACTCTGAAAGCCTCACGTCTTCCAGTCCCCACGAGTCCTCCGAGGTCTTCAGCTGTCCTGTGCCGAACTGCACGAAGACGTATCAGCGGAAGTGCAGAGTTTTGGAACATCTGCGGAGAGGACACTACAGAGAAGGCGCGCCTCTGTTCAAGTGCTCTGATGAGAAATGTGCCCGTACGTTCGATACTTTGGAAAGCTTCAAGTGTCACCAGCGGAACGAAGCTCACTCGAAGAACTACATTATCTTATTCAACACAGAGAAGAAGTCCAGCAGACCAGCGGAGCCTACGAGCAGACGGCAAAGGACGGAAGACGGCAGTGACACTGTGAAGTACCAATGCACGAGTTGTGAAAAGTCCTACTCCAACAAGTACCGCAGAGACGCACATGCAGCTGTGTGCACAGGGAACGGCAACAAGGCCTTCGCCTGCGCTCACCCCGGCTGCGGAAAGGCGTATGCCACGAAAGACAGTTTGACCAGACACTTGCGAGTGTTTCCGCATGGCGGGGAAGCAGGCGAGGGCGCGGATGAGGAAAGTGCAGGGAAGTCAGGCTCAACGGCGGAGAAAAGCAAGGAAGAAGGCGCGGGCTTTCGAGACCGGGTGCAGGAGTTAGTGGACCTGTTCGATGAAATCTAACCTGCCTTTCAAATAGCAGTGCTATTATTACGAGCGATCTGTGAGCTGGGAAATAGCGACTGCCAAGTCTCCTCTGGCTGCCTCGAGCGCTGTTCTATTGGCTGCCCGGTTTGGGAATCCCATGACCTGCAGTTGGTCCATTTCATCAAGGAACTCCTCAGGCCACTTGTCCTTCTGCCCTCTAGGAAACAGCAATCGTAAAGCAATCATCATCATGGGGGTGTAGAATGGAAGGCGGGATAGCATAGGGGAACACTCACGTATTTGCGCAGCTAAGTCTTCATTCGAAGTGGAGCTGTGAGCGAAGTGGACAACTTGGCCATAGAGATATGGATCTTCAATGAAGGCTTGCTGGATCTTTGTGGGAAATGCATTGAAGTAGGGGATGTCGTGCGGGTTCCAAGGCCTGCGCTTGCCTTTGGGCATGTGAGTGTCTGTGCTTGGTCTAGAGGTGGAGCGGCGAGGGAGAGAAACAGCTGTAGACCTGTCAGCTTCCCAGTCAACACTTTGTTTATAAGACTCAGTTCCTGTGGATGTGCCTGTGGGTTGATAAGGCTCAGAAGCCGTAGGTATAGTTTGGGCCGGTGAAGGCCTAGCCCTATTGAGTTCTTGATTGCGGTCCCGCATGAAAATCGTTTGGCAGTAGCGGGTCCAGAAGAGAGGCGCCTGCATTCCCTGGGTAATGCTAAGGACAGGTAGAGAGCCGGGTAGAAATTCACCTACTTGCCTGCTTACCCCTGCAAATAATGCTCAAGTCAGAGGCCGGCACTCCCTTGTCCGCTCCTAGGCAAGTCTTCAGTTCTTCCACTGTGGCTGATGGGTGCAGTTGGAGACTTGCGTCGTCTCCCATCATCCCTTTGAGATACACCACTAAAGACACCATTAGTACTGTTTAGAGGCTGCATGCGAGTTTTAATTACTGTGAAAAGCCGCTTCTCTAGTTTAACTTATCTACTGTGTTGGCTTGGTAGTCTCTGGGCCGCTCGATGCTTTTCGGCAGTCTCAACGCGAGCAAATAACTGAGTGTGATCGCTAGTGCAATGAGACTGAATGCACAGGTGAAGTCCAGCGGGTAGGCGAGACCTCCGGTGGCAGTGACAGCGAAGAGAATTGTGAAGATAGGACTGGCAGCGGAGCGGAACAGGGAACTGATCGTCATAGACAGACCATTCATTTTCCCACGTTGTTTCCGCATCACTGAGTTGTTACTCAGTAAAAACTCCACTGTGAAGATTTGCTGGCAGAACAAACACCAGAAACTGAAGGTAGTGAGAAAGTAGGCCCAAAAGAGGACAGGGGAGTCCAGCAGGTAGTAAGATAGCGGCACAAGCAAAGACAGAGGGATAAAGCAAAGGGAATTGCAGTAAAAAGTCCACAAATAGCCTTTCGCCTTTGTCAGTCTCACAAATGTAAATGCTTGGATCACTGCCATCGAAGTATTGGCAATGGCAATTGTATAGCCAATAGTGTGAATGCTCAGTTCCAAACCCCCGTCTCCCATCTTCGCCCAGCTCCAAACCGGAAGTAGGTCCATCATTGCTGAGTGCACGGCTGCTGTTAGGCTGTAAATAAAGATCATCAACATAGCGGTGTTGTCTGCAAAAAGCGTAAAATAAGTATTAGGCCCCCCGGGAGTCTCAGGCTCTGCCAATAGTGGCGTAGAGAGTTCGGATTTAGTGGGCGTGTCTAGAGTTTCACTGAGGTAGATCTGGCTTCCTAGGGCCGTAGCGAAGCAAAGCAAGGCAATTAAGGCATTAGGCAGCAGGAAGGGGTAAGTCTCCAGTACTGTTCCTTGGAAGAGATGGGCGTACATGGGGTCTGGCAGAATGCCAATGAGTGTGCCTATGACGGCGCCAACTTGCCTGGTCATTGTCTGCAGAGACATTGCCTGCGCCTGGTAACTCTCAGGACAGACCTCCGATATCAGTGTCTTGGTGGTCACTAGCAGTGAGTTGAAAAACCCGCATAAGAACCTGAAGGTCAGTGCCACTCCGAAGCTTTCCGACAGACCCAATCCCATCGAAGCCAATCCCACAAGCCACAAACTATGCACTAGTGAAGGTTTCCTTCCCCAGTGATCCGTAGTCCAGCCCCACAGACTGGAACTGAGAGTCCTGCCCACCATGAAGGCCGCGGAGAGGTAGCCTGCGTAGTACCCTGTGTCACTGCGGTCTAAGTGCTCGAAGGACTGGATGAAGAGACCCACATAGGGGTACATCTGCATCAAGATCGCTGAGTTGACGGTGTTGGCGAGGAGGACGAAAGTGAGTTGCACCTGGAAGTCCTTCATTCCAGTTTAAACAATATAAGCGAAAGACATTGCTACAATCATTTTGCGGTTGACCTTTTTCTTTCGCTCGAGTGATACTGCTTCACGGAGGTTGGAAACTAATATACGGAGAGTATGAGGCATTGATTTTTCACTCTATAGAGGTACTAATTTCCTGTCGTACATATAAAGGCTTGACCGCAGCAGTTTATAATTCGAAAGCTGACGGCTAGGTCGTACGTATGCTTTGTATCCGAACCCTGATTATCACTACAGAATAGTTAAATACCTGCTTTTACAACAAACAGTTCAAATAGGCGAACTGCTCAATGTCTAGTGATTAGTTGGGTAGTAGCGACGTATATATTCCCTCGGCAACCTCGAGTGCAGCTCTATTAGCTGCCTACAACTCCTCAGACTGCTAGTCCTCCAGGAAGCATCTATCCCAAATACCAATCCTGCGGGTGTATACTGGAAAGCGGGATAGCATAGAAGGAAAAGCCACGTATTTGAGCATATATTCTTCAACTAAAGCTATGAACAAAGCGGAAAATAGGCCCGTAGGGCCAGGGTCGCAATGAGCATTTGCATATTTATTAGGGAAGGTATTAAAGTATGTCATTGTGAATCCTAATGCGAGTGTCTTTAGGTCCGGAATTCGAGTATTGGGAGAGGCTTCGCTGCGACTTATAAGTTCCAAGCCTATAATTCGCAATAAGGCTCAAAAGTGGTATTTATAGGTGGATGGAAAATGGTCTAGGAACAGATCTGCGCGAAAACCGTTTTGCGTAGCTGTATGTGTATTTACTGTAAAGAGACCTGCTTTTCTATTTTAGCTTATCTCCTGTATAAACTTGGTAGTCTCTGGACCGCTCGATGCTCTTCGGCAGTCTCAAAGCCAGCAAATAGCTCAGCGCAATAACTAGTGCAGTGAGACTGAATGCACATGTAAAATTGAGTGGGTAGGCCATACCTCTGGTGGCAGTGACAGCGAAGAGAATTGTGAAGATAGGACTGGTAGCGGAGCGGAACAGGGAACTGAAAGTCATGGACAGGCCGTTCACTTTCCCTCGTTGTTTCCTCATTACTGAGTTGTTAATCAGCAGATACTCTAATGTGAAGATTTGCTGGCAGAACAAACACCAGAAACTGAAGGTTGTGAGGAAGTACACCCAAAAGAGGACAGGGGAGTCCAGTAAGTAGTAAGATAGTGGCAAAAGCAAAGACAGAGGGATAAGGCAGATAGAATTGCAGTAAAAAGTCCACAAATAGCCTTTCGCCTTTGTCAGTCTCACAAATGTAAATGCTTGAATAACTGCTATAACCGTATTAGCAGTTGCGATAGTATAGCCGATTGTCTGAATGCTCAGTTCCAAACCTCCGTCTTTCTTCTTTGCCCAGCTCCAAACTGGAAGTAGGTCATTCATTCCTGCATTTACGCCTGCAGTTAGGCTGTAAATCAAAATCATCAACAAAACTGTATTATCTCCAAGAAGTGTCATATACGTGTTTGGCCCTCCCGTAGTCTCTGGCTCTGCCAATAGCGGTATAGAGAGGTCTGTGTTAATTGGAGTGTAGAGAGTTTCCCTGAGATAGATTTGGTTTCCTAGTGCCGTAGCGAAGCAAAGCAATGCAATTAAGGCATTAGGCAGCAGGAAGGGGTAAGTCTCCAGGACTGTTCCTTGGAAGAGATGGGCGTACATGGGGTCTGGCAGAATGCCAATGAGTGTGCCTATGATGGCGCCAAGTTGCCTGGTTAGTGTTTGCAGAGACATTGCCTGCGCCTGGTAACTCTCAGGACAGACCTCCGATATCAGTGTTTTGGTGGTCACTAGCAGTGAGTTGAAAAACCCGCATAAGAACCTGAAGGTCAGTGCCACTCCGAAGCTTTCCGACAGACCCAATCCCATCGAAGCCAATCCCACAAGCCACAAACTATGCACTAGTGAAGGCTTCCTTCCCCAGTGATCCGTAGTCCAGCCCCACAGACTGGAACTGAGAGTCCTGCCCACCATGAAGGCCGCGGAGAGGTAGCCTGCGTAGTACCCTGTGTCACTGCGGTCTAAGTGCTCGAAGGACT
>Ga0247837_1006203_pt1 | contig 17069 bp, 14 predicted proteins | sample LaCtaG_2_FD_187115 | JGI IMG/M metagenome (GOLD analysis project Ga0247837, IMG submission 187115) | Freshwater microbial communities from meromictic Lake La Cruz, Castile-La Mancha, Spain - LaCruzMarch2015_14.5m | ecosystem: Environmental > Aquatic > Freshwater > Lake | place: Spain: Castile-La...
AGCCTATAGCATTAACTGAGACTTTGATAATAAAATAAACTGAAGAAAAATATGAGGATAAAAATAAAAATATCATTCCAAAACCCCAGATGAAAAATATAGCAACCCAAGGGGTATTCCATGTACTATGTAATTTAGAATAGCGAATATTTAAAGATTGATCACGCCCTTGTGCAAACATTGTTCTTGTGAATTGTAAAATGGTTGTTTCAAGCGTTCCTATGGAGCTTAAAATAATACTCAATACCGCCAAATAACTCCATGGACGAGGAAATATTTTGTCTGCGATTATAAAAAGAATATTAGTATTAGAATTTAAAATTTCAGCATCAGATAACACTAAAAGGGCTACAATTACAAAGGCTACAAAAACCAAAATAAGAATAACAACAGACCAAAAAGCCCCTAATCCAGGAATGCGTTGAGCATTTTTAGTTTCTTCATTCAAATTAAGAGTAACATCCCACCCCCAATATAAAAATACCGCTGATAAAGCTCCTGTGGCAAATAAACTTGGAGTAAAGCCTGTTAACGAAAGCCATGAAAAAGAAAATTGATGAATAGGATGCCTTGCAAAGGCTATTGCCCCGCCAATAATAATAGCAATCAATATAATTACTTCAACGCCAGTCATTATAGATTGCAAATAGCTTGTTGGCTTAATTCCTTTTAAAGTAACCGCCGAAATAAAACTTACCCAAATAGCCGCAACAGCAGTTACATATGCTGGATTTTGTGCAAGGTCATGGTCAAATAACAAGAGAGTTGCGGTAGCAGCAGGAATAGAACCTGACACCATGAAAATAGCAGAAGAAGTAAGTACCGCCCACCCTGCAAAAAATCCTAATTTTTTACCAAAGATCTTAGAAACCCATGCGTAAGAAGCCCCAGCATTAACTACTACTTTATTCAAATGAATAAAAGCTAAAGTAATACCGAACATAAAAAGGCCGCAATAGAGAATTGATGCGGGCGCCAAGGTACCTACTGCAGCAACTAGCGCTACTGTTGTTGCAGAAATACTAAAAGCAGGAGCCGCTCCCGCAGTACCCATGATTATAGATTCCAAAATACCCAAAGAATCAGCTGCAAGCTGCTTTTTATTTTCAATCGCCATAATAAACAATACCTCAAACTATATAAAATTAAGAAAATACCGGTTAAAACTTAAGATTAGCTATTTCTAAATAGTGGAATATTACATTAATTTTCTTTACAAGAAAATTAATAATGAAATTCTAATGTAAATATAAAGGATATCTTAAAAATTTTATAAAATAGAGATATAATCATAAAAATTATTTATGGAAATCTCTAAAATTAATAATATAGAAGATATTATCAATAAAGCATCTATACAACTATCTAAGTCTCAAGAAATTATAAAAAATTTGCTTGACGATGAGGATGGTGATTATTCATCTTCGGGTGACTTTACGATAGAAAATGCAGAAATACTTCAATTAATTTTACAATATAGATTAGATACGCAAGATGCATTAATTAAACTTTTACAATTAGATAATAGCTTACTACAAATTTTGGGAATTAGTAGGCATCATGCTCCTCAAATTAATATGGAAAGGATGAAATATGCTCTTGGAAATGATGACTTACGCCATATTTTGCATGCATTAAGCCAATTGGTAAATTCTCTATTACGTATTGCTTATCACTACCAGCAAAGCCTTCATAAAGATTCAAAAACTAAAAGCCCACAAAAGTCTTTTAAAAACGCTGAAAAATATGCAAAAGTTGCGCGACAATTAGAGTCTGCAATAACTCATCAAATTAAATTTAGTTCGTTAATTGAAGATATACAATATAACCTTGATGAGTGGAATAAATTAGCAGCTATTGGTCCTATATATGATCACATCGCAGCCTACCAAGGTCCAATATCTCGTTTTTTCCAGGCGCTGCAAAATGGATTTGAAGTAACCCACAGCTTTTATCAGAAAAAATATACTAAAGTTCAATTAGAATCTAATTTGAGTAATTTGTTACATTTAGCAGAAAATGTCTTAAAAAATTTCCCACTAATATATCAACCACAACATTTATTTAAACCACTCCCGAATCCAGTTGCTCCCGAACGTTTAGAACAAAGAGCTACCGCCAAAAGACTTGGTAATTTTTTTAGGTATCGATAAGTTGAATATAAAAGATAAAATAACAAACACTAAAAAACTAATTCTCCAAGCTGAAGAAGAATATAACCGCCCACTTAATGTTGTAAAATTAATGGCCGTATCTAAGGGACGCACGAGCAGTGAAATTAAAGAAGCGTTTGCTGCAGGAATAACTGACTTTGGCGAAAGCTACCTACAAGAAGCAAAAATCAAAATAGAGGAACTAAACACCCTACCGATATGCTGGCATTTCATCGGTAAAATTCAAAGCAATAAAATTAATGACATCGCCAATAAATTTAGCTGGGTACAATCCGTTTCAAGAATTGATATTGCTAAAAAGTTAAATGATTTAAGAGAGTTATCAAAAGGTAATTTAAATGTATGTATACAAGTTAATATTGATAATGAAGAATCAAAATCAGGCGTACCCCCTGCTGAAGTTAAAAATTTAGCAAAGTATATATTATCATTGCCTAATCTTAATTTACGTGGCTTAATGACAATCCCAAAACAAAAAACAAACGAAGAGGAACAATTTAATTCTTTTTTTCAATTAACTAATTTAATGCAAAACTTAAACCAACAATTAAGCATATCTATGGACACTTTATCAATGGGAATGAGTAATGATTTTAAAGCAGCTATAAGAGCTAATAGCAGCATGGTTCGCATAGGAACTGCGTTATTTGGTGAACGGCGATGAAAATTAGTTTTATTGGCTTTGGTAATATGGCAAAAGCATTAGCAAAAGGCCTATTAGAAAATAAAGCTAATAAGCTACAAGCAGCAGCCCCTTCCTTACACACAGGGGTTAATCAAGAAGGCATTAAAACCTACAACAATAATTTAGATGTTCTGCCTAATGCTGATATAATTATTCTCGCAGTAAAACCTGCGTTAGTTTCTAATATAATTACAGAAATAAAATCAAGTATTCCCAAATCATGCTTAATTATTTCAATAGCATCAGGAATAAGTCTTGAATGGTTTTCAAAACATTGTGAAGGAATTGCGGTAATTCGTGCCATGCCAAATATTGCTGCATCAATTGGCAAGTCTGCTACACCTTTAGTAGCTAATGAATTAGTTAATAATGCACAAAAACTAAATGCTGAAGAAATTTTTAAAAGCGTGGGCTTAACTACCTGGGTATCAACTGATAATGATATAGATACTTTTACAGCACTTTCTGGCAGTGGACCGGCTTATGTATTTATGTTCATGGAATCCATGATTAAAGCCGCCATTTCACTTGGAATTAAAGAAGAAGATGCTAAATCATTCACACTTCAAACAGTAAACGGCGCATTACATTTGGCTACTCTAAATGAATATAATCTTAAATACTTAAGAGAATTAGTTACTTCTCCTGCAGGAACTACTGCTGCTGCAATTAACGTACTTAATAATGAAGGTTTTGATGATATTATCTATGCTGCTTTAAAAGCGGCTTATGAAAGAGCAAAGGAATTAGGAAGATATTAACAACTTGTCAGAAAAAATAAAAATTTAATAAAAAATATATTTTAGGAGCTCTAATGTCTGCACTTTTAACTGTTGGTTATTTTATATTTGCCTTATTTTTTAGTTTGTTATCTTTTGTCCTATGGACAAGAATCGCTATACGCTATTTTAAAATAAGCTCATTACACCAGATAAGTCAGGGTATTTATGCTCTTACCAACCCTATTGTAATGCCATTAACCCATTTATTTAAAACTTATAAAATAAATTTAAACCGCTATGATTGGTCATGTTTTTGTGTGCTTGTTGTTGTAGAATTATTTAAGTTTATAGCCATAGGGGCTCTATTTTTAGGGGCGATGCTACCTTTAAGTTTATTACTTTTATATACTTTGGCATCCCTAATTATCCAACCATGTAACATTTTATTTTATGCCATTATAATTAGAGTGATTATGAGTTGGGTTAATCCGAACTGGAATCACCCAATTGCCTACATCGCTCATATTGTTACTGAACCTATCATACGTAAAACCCAACGTCTAATACCAAATATTTATGGATTTGATTTTTCAGCGTTCTTTATCTTAATTGGCCTAGAAGTAATTACAATATTTATTAAGGGCTTTTTACCATTAAATATACTTTAATATTTAAGAAAAAATTAAAAATTATAGCTATACTGTAAATAATAAGGGAATTTTTGTGGGGATTAACATGAATCCGAAAGTTTTTATTATTTTTAGCACTGCCATATTACCTTTAGCTTCCGCCATGGCCTCGCCTACTTTTTGCCCACAAAAAAGTGGGTATATAGACGTAGGAATGACCGCGGAACAAGTTCTTAATGCTTGCGGACAACCTCTAGCTAAAGAGCGTCTAAATAAACCCGTCACCCAAAAAGTTCCAGCCCAACAACTAATTTATACATCTATAAATACAGGAGCCTATTATACAGGAGATACTGCTGCATTTTACACCCAATGGTCTTTACCAAGCGGCACCTCAGGAGTAAATATTACAGTACAAGTTATAAATAACAAGGTAAGTTCAGTGACCATGAATGGCTCAAGCATTAACTCCTTATCTATGTGCAATGGAAATGGAAGTGGAAGAGGGGTAAATGTGGGTGATGATGTAAGTGCAGTATACACAGCTTGCGGTAGTCCACAAATGACTAATAATACATTTATTGAGCAAGTAGTCAAAACAGACAAAAAACCAGAAGTTTGGATTTATAAAATCGATGAATTTCATGACCCAATGAGCTTGACTTTTGTCAACGACAAACTACAATCCATCGATTAATTTTAAATAATATTATTTGGATAACGCAATGAGCGAAACAATAGATGATCTTACCATTAGCTTTAGTGAAGATGGTGTTGAAACAATAAAAGAGTTAGGTAAGCATTTATTATCTAAAGGAGCTTGGTCTACAATTATTTTTCGCTATCAAGAATGGGATAGAACAAAAGAAAATTATGGCCCTGTAAAATATTCAATAAGACGCTACCAAAAACGTAACGGTCAATATTGGCAAAAATCTAAATTTAATATTTCAAGCAACGAACAAGCGACCAAAATCATCGATATATTATCAGAATGGTTAAAGACAGAAGCGTAACCGGGCTATAATTTACCTAAAAATATCTTTTTACAAAGTATCCTGGTCGCGGCTAGCCAGGATAAGATAGCTAATAAGACCTAACTCCTGAATCAAGACCTTGGTATCCTAATCATTTTTCTTTCTTTTCATCGTCATAATCAGGCCAGGGTACTTAAGACATACTTAAAGTATAACAACGTAAATCATTTAACTCTATGCATCATATATAACCCAAAAATTGCAAATACCAAAGTTGGGGCTATTGCTGCAAACTCCGGTGGGCATTGAAATACTTGGCATATTGGCCCGAAAAATCGATTAATAATATAAAAGGCGAAACCAACCAAAGCACCAACTAATAGTTTCGCGCCAATAGGAGATGAGCGAAGTGGCCCAAAGATAAAAGGAATTGCAAGAACCATCATCACAATAGTCGTAAATGGCTGAATCAAACGTTGCAAATAAGATAATTTAAAAATTTGTTTAGATTTAAGACCTGACGTTTTTAAGCTTAAAAATTGATGCAATTCTTGCAAAGTCATCTCATCGGGCTCGCGCATGATTATACCTAATGCACTAGGTACTAGAGCTAAGTCCCAATTCATTTTATTAATATTTTTAATTTCAGTAGAGTTATCATTTATTTTAGTTTCAGCAATATTATAAGCCACCCAAACGCCATTATTATATTCTATTTTTTCTATATAACGGGACAGTCGTAAATTATGATTACTATCAAAGTGAAATTGATAAACCTTTTGTAATTCATTATTAGGTAAGATAGCGCCTATCGTGATGAAATCTCTTTTATACCGCAACCAGACTCCACTTCCAGTTTCTAAAGCTTGCCCGCCAGTTAATGATTCCATTTTTTTATCATGAGCTAAATGCGTAAGCTTAGGGGCAAAAAATTCCCCCATAAATGTGACTGATACAATAACTATAACCGCCACTTTTAGTAAAGCCATTGTAATTTGCCAAATCGACATCCCAGCCGCACGAATAACTACAAGCTCATAATTTTTAGCCATTAAACCAAGGCCAATAAGACAGCCCAATAAACTAGCCATTGGAAAAAATAAATATAATTGATATGGCGTTTGAAGTAATACAAAATATGCAGCTTCTGCTATTCCATAATCGCCCTTACCAATATCTCCTAATTGCCCGACAGATAAAATAAAAATTTGTAATGCAGCAAGCATAAGTGTGACTAGAAAAATTGCTGACACTACTGTTTTTGCAATATATTTATCTATTAATTTCATGAGAATTTCACCTGGCTCCGCCGAAGCAGAAATAAGCCAATCAATAAAGCTATTACATGCAACCACCAAATACCAAGCCAAACTGGTGTTTTACCTTTAATAAACCAATCTCGAGCAACAAACATAAAATTTGCATAAATAAAATAAAGTCCTAAAGCCGGCAATAATTTTGCATATTTTCCTGCGCGAGGATTAACTCTGCTTAAAGGCACTGCAAATAAAGTCATTGTCAAAACCATAATAGGAATGGAAATACGCCATTGTAATTCAGCAGCTTTTACTAAGTCTTTATTATTTATTGGCCACAAACTCATAGTGCTATAAGTTCTAATGTCACCTTTTATCTCTACAGTTGGATGTGGTAAGCGTGCTTTAAATTGCTTAAATTCAGCAACTTGATAATCAGCATGCCCTGGTATTCCTTCATACTCCTTGCCATCTTTTAATATCACATAGTCTTCATTGGTATTTAGATCTGTAGTGGCTTCGGCAGAAGCCGCCCATAAAACATTCCATTGTAGAACCCCATTCTTATTTTCTTGGCGCGCTAAAAAAACATTTTTTGCAATTTTATGATCACTACTCATAGATGACACATAAAAAATCTGTTTTCCACCTGAAATCGCATTAAAACGGCCTGGAACTATTGATTGAATAATAGTTTGTATTCCAGTCTCTCGTAATAATTGTGCCCGGGCAGTGGCCACATATGGACTCGCCCAAATCATAATTATAAATACCAACAAGGCTACAAAACCCGCCATACTAAAACTATGCTTCAATAATTTCTTAGGTCCATAACCACATGCTTGTAAAACCGTCATTTCGCTTTCGGCATATAAGCGACCATAAGCTAATAAAATGGCCATATAAAACCCAAGCGGCAATAACAAACCCAATAATGTAGGAAGCTCTAACATCATTATTTTAATCAGCAATGCAGCAGGTATTTTTCCATTGGCTGCACGGTTTAAATAAACCACAAATTGATTACTCATAAAAATAAATAGCAAAATAGTGGTCAATGATGCCAAGGTAATAAATACTTCTTTAAATAGGTAACGAAAAATGAGCACGATATTCTCTATGCCTCTAGTAAAATGATTGCTAAACTATCTGTTTTCCACATCTTAAGGATCCGTGATGAAGTATAAATTAACTACTAAACCTAACCTTAAGACTAATGATTGTCTTGTATTAGGCTTAACGACTACTCAAAGTATGCCAGATTTTGCTGAAAATATAGATAAAAATCACAATAAAATAATAACTAGACTATTAGAAAAATTAAAATCTGCAAAAAATTCATCATATCTTACTGATATTGAAGGCAAAAGCTTAATGATTATAAATTGTGGTGATAAAGAGCCATTAACTTATGATAATTTAGTTAAGTGGCTTAAAAGCATTACAACTGAATTAATCAAAAATGGTTTTAATTCTGCAACAATTTGCCTACCACAACTTAATTCACATAATCCTGACTGGCAAATAGAGCAAATGCTATTAGCGATTGAAGCTGACTGTTATCAATTACTTGATTTTAAATCGAAAGATAAAAAAGCGCACCAATTACAAGAAATAGAATTTTATCTTGAAGGGTCTAATGAAAAAGCTATTGAAACCGCTCAGGCTATAGCCGCAGGAATAAAATTAACACGCGACCTTGCAAATATGCCTGCAAATATCTGTACGCCATCATATCTTGGCGATGAAGCATTAAAACTTGCAAAACTTCATAAAACTTTAAAATGTAAAGTTCTAAATCAAGAAGAAATTAGCACACTTGGCATGGGAGCATTGCTTGCTGTTACCAAAGGTAGTATTGAACCGCCAAGATTTATTGAACTCCAATATAAAGGTAAAGATGACAGCCCCCCTATCGTCCTAGTTGGTAAAGGAATTACTTTTGATTCTGGTGGTTTATCACTAAAACCTGCTGATGCCATGCCAGAAATGAAATATGATATGTGTGGGGCGGCTTCCGTTCTTGGAACGATAAAGGCCTGTGCTTTGTTAAATTTACCAATTAATGTTGTAGGACTTATTGCTGCCGCTGAAAATTTACCTAGCGGCAATGCCGTAAAACCAGGTGATATTGTTACTAGCATGTCTGGACAAACTATTGAAATAATCAATACAGATGCAGAAGGTAGATTGGTCTTAGCTGATGCATTAACCTATGCTGAGCGTTTCAAACCTAAATTTGTAATAGACATAGCAACCCTCACAGGTGCTATGATAGTCTCATTAGGAAATAGTATTTCAGGCTTTTTTACAAGCGATGATGATTTAGCAAAATTAATTTTAAAAGCAGCTTATGAATCTAAAGATAAAACCTGGCAATTACCATTAGAAGAAAGTTATCAAGAGGCGATAGAAAGCCCTTTAGCTGATATGTTAAATGCTACATTTGATAGAACCGCAGGCAGCATTGTTGCCGCATGCTTTTTATCACGCTTTACTAAAAGTTATCCTTGGGCTCACTTAGATGTTGCGGGAACTGCCTGGATAAAAGGCAAAAATAGAAATGCCACTGGCCGCCCGGTTCCTTTACTTATTCAGGTATTACGCCATGTCGCATCCTCGCATTGATTTTTATATTTTAAATAGTAACGAGCCAAAAGATTTATGGCTTGTTGCTTGTCGTTTATTGGAAAAAGCTTATCTTCGTGGCCATAGGATTTTTGTATACTGTGAAAATGAAGAGCGAGCTAAATATCTTGATGAACTATTATGGACATACAAAGACGACAGCTTTATCCCACATAATTTACAAGGCGAAGGCCCAGAGCCACCTCCTCAAGTTCAAATTGGCTTTTCTGCTGAACCAAGAAACTATAACGATATTTTACTAAATTTAAATTCTAAAATCCCACCATATTTCTCACGCTTTCGCCGTGTTATTGAAATTGTTGGCGCTAATGATGAGGCCAAAAATCTAAGCCGTGAGCATTACCGTGAATACCGTAAAAATCGCTGTGAAATATTTACACATAATATTGATTTAGCTGTAGAAGATAAAGTTTAATAAGTGGTTCTCATTAAGTATCTAAAGCATTTTTAGGTTAATGACAGTAAGAAGTATGGTGGGCAAGATCATGAGTGACTATAAATCAACCTAATCGCCGACGTACTGCGCGTTATGCGCGGTATCCAGAGATCTTGCTATAGACCTGGATACTGCGGACAAGCTGCAGGACGTCGAAATATAGAGCAGATATAATCTATCATGACATTATTTTTTTTTTACTCACACGCTTTTGCCCTGATACTTCTATTAAATATGCGGATTAGTTACAATAAACAGATTGTAAATAGTGTCCAACCGCCATTATCCCCATAGCTTCACCACCCTCGGGCTTGCCAGGCTTTGATCTTAAATTCCAGGCCATAATATCAAAATGAACCCAATTTATATTAGGGTCGACAAACCTTTGTAAGAATAATGCAGCAGTAATTGCTCCTGCATAACCTGACTCGCTAGCATTAGTAAAGTCTGCAATTGATGAACTAAATAAATCATTATATCCTGCAAATAATGGTAGCCGCCATATTGGATCAAATGTGATTTTAGATGATTCAATAAGGGCATTTGCGAGATTATCATTATTAACAAACATTGCAGAAATATCAGTTCCAACCGCAACACGTGCAGCACCTGTTAAGGTTGCGAAATCAATAATTAAATCAGGTCTTTCTTCACAAGCTTTAACTAAAGCATCAGCAAGAACTAATCTTCCTTCTGCATCAGTATTATGAATTTCAACCTTTAAACCATTGCGCATGGTTAATACATCGCCAGGACGATAAGCCTCTCCATCAATTGCATTTTCAACTGCTGGAATTAATACATGTAGACGAATAGGAACCTTCTGAACCATGAGCCAACGTGCCAAACCAATCACATTAGCCGCCCCTCCCATGTCCTTTTTCATCAAACGCATACCTTCTGCATTTTTAATATCTAAACCACCAGAATCAAAACAAACACCTTTGCCTACTAAGGTAACTCGAGGATTAGATTCATCACCCCAAACCATAGATAATAACCTTGGTGCGCTAGCTGAGCCTCGACCTACAGCATGTATTGCTCCAAAATTATCATGAAGCAATTCATCCCCAACCCACTCCTTAAAATCGGCCTTAAATTCTTTGGCTAAATTAGCTAGAACATCAGATAACTCCTTTGGGCCTAAATCATTAGTCGGTGTATTAATAAGATCGCGCACTAAATATATAGCATCGGCTTCTGCAAGCACCTCTTCTAATTCATGTTTTTCCACTACTAAAACGCGCGATGTATTTTCCAAAGCCTTATATTTATCAAATTGGTATTGTGCTAAAGCCCAAGAGGCAGAGGCTTTTATTGAAAGTGGTTTTGACGATTTATAACAACCTACTGGTAAAAATTTAACTGCATTTGCTATTGCTAATATGTCAGAATCTTCTTCTCCACTGCCAATAAAAACTTTAAAAACTTCACCCTTATCATCATTAATTAAACCAATATCACCCAAACTACCATTAAATTGTTGAGAAGATAATAAATTACGCTCAAAAGAAGTTAAATTAACGAGACCGCTTAAACAATCTATTTTTGAAAGCAATAATAGTTGTATTGACTTATCAGATTTTATTTTAAAGAAATTTTGGGCTTGCATTATTACTCCTATTTTACACCATAACACTACAAAAATTTAACAACTAAACTAGATAGATTAATATATCTTAAATAAATGATATACATAAATTTTTTTAAGCCGAAGACTTAAATGTTTTCACCCTTCTTGGTATGATCTTACAGTTTAATGTAAAATTGCTGTCATTATTTAATAATAAAAACTGTAGGAAGCGACGAGCCCACCCATTTCAAGTACATCACTCCGAACCTGGTGGGCACGTCGCTTAAGCTCCTTTGCCCACCCTACTTTTTTTATACAAAAACTTTAAGCTTTAGATTGACAATTTATGATAAATTAGGCATCATTAATATCTTTTGTTTATTTGTATATGTGGAGATTGTAAGTGGCAAATATTAAGTCAGCTATCAAACGGGCTAGACAAAACATTAAATTACGTCAGCATAATGCTAGTGCGCGTTCGATGTACCGTACTTATATTAAAAATGTTCTTAAAGCTGTTGAAGCTGGAGATGTTGAAGCAGCTCGTGCTGCCTATGCAAAGGTTCAACCAATTATAGATAAAGCAACAGGAAAAGGTTTGTTGCATAAAAATAAAGCCGCAAGAATTAAAAGCCGTCTATCTGCAAAAGTTAAGGCAATAGCTGCTTAACTCAGTGTTTCCGTCGCTCTAAGTCTGAAAAAAGCCGAACTGGGTAATATCTAGTTCGGTTCTTAAACTTATTAATTTTGTAATAGATAAAGTTGTTATGGTATGCTAATACTAGCTTGTTTGTATATATTGTAGTCTGGTTGCTTGCAACCAGAACTATATTCTGTTTTAAACCCGGTTGCAAGCAACCAGGCTACTTTACTTTGATAAACCCGGTTGCAACAAGCAACCAGGATAAATTAATGGGTTAAACCAGTAGCTACACTCTAACCATTTTTTTAATTATACGGCCAAATATAGCTAAAATAATTTCTATAAAAACTTGTAGAATAATCTAGACGATCGCCAGTTTCTGCACCATCAATTATCTGCATGCATTTTTCTAAACAAGTAAAAATACCACTGTTGAAATTTGCCTGAGATAACATACTATCTTCTTGTGCGTTGCCTATTAACTCTTGTAAATCACGTAATGAATTTATTTCATCTATTCTTCTAATCAATAATTGGGTTTTATTTACCTTATAATTAGTTAGTGTAACGTTCCTAAAAAATAAGGTTGAAAATGATGCAATGAACATTTGATCTTGGTTTATTATTCCTCGTGAATTAATATATTTTAATAAATTAGATTTTATGCTTTCTTTAATATTTCGAAGTTTAAGATCTTGTTCAATTAAAAGATCAACGTCTTCCTCTTTAGACTCTTTGAATACATAATTTTCAATTTCATCACTAAATTTAGAATCATCAATTTCAGTACAGCTTTCATAAGCTCTAGCTAATTTTTTTATAATTTTATCATTGAATTTTAATAAATTAACATGTGATATATGAGGCAAATTGATAGTAATATATAACAATGCCTGAATTATATTAATTGATTTGGGGTAATTTTTTTTTGATAATTTAAAATGTTCAGTATAACTTTTACTAAGATTTCGCCAAGAATTATTACTAACAAGACTACCTTTCCTCCTGCCATATATTGATGTATATTTATTTTCAATACCTTCAATACGTGCAGCCATACCCATATCAATACAAACTACTTTACCATTTTTAGATCTAATAAAATTTTTATTAACTGTAGCATCAACAACAACTCTTCCTGTAGAATTAAATATATTAATTAACTCCATAGCTATTTCTTTATCATTAGCCTTATTACCATCCACATAAGGACAAACCCAACCCTTACCATATTCTGAGCTATAAACTACATAAGCTTTTGGCAAAATATGTGAATTAATCTCATTCCACAATCGAACTGAACGTTCGGGACAATCATATTCCGCATCCTTAGTATTGTGTTTCCTTTGAATTTTTAGAACTTTTCTACCATCAGAACTGAGATAAACAGTGTTATAAGAACCATGCCCTATTTTTTTCCATCTATTCATTAAAAATTACCATTCATAATTAATGAAACATACTTATATACAAATCATTATTTTAAATGGCAATAAATTAACATAAATACTTATATAAATACCAGATATTTTTATGTTAATTATTAATAAGTTACGACAGATAAACCTAAGATTAATGGAATTGGCGCGCACGCTTTCTTTACCACATACTACAAAGACCTAGTGAGATATCTTTTATTTATTTTTAAGAATGATAGCCTTGATTACGCTTTGCTGCATCAAGGCTAATTGAGCTTAAATCATATTACATAATCAGTGCAGTAGAATCTCGTAGAAGAGTCTACTGCTTTAATCATCCCAAAATATCTGAAGCTGTTAATTGCTGATTTAATTGCTCATAAGCTTTTTTTGCTGGAATATAATCAGGAAATTGCGTCAATAACTTGCTAAGAATTAATCTAGATGATCTTTCATCGCCTAAATTCCATTCATTTAATGCATCCATATACATTAAATCAGCTGGTTTTTGTGTTAATACTTGAGAACTTATAGGTGATGGCTCAATAAAACTTGTACGAACTTGAGATTGTGCATCTAACCATTGCAATGTTCGGCTTGCCTGTTTGCTACCATTTTGATCTGCTAATTTAAGTAATTTTTTCCCTTCTTCCGGCATTTTTTTGCCATCTACGCCCTCAAATGCAAAAATTGCTAATTGATATTGAGCATATGCATTACCAGATTCAGCTAATTCTTTATAATAATCCTTTGCTTTAGCAATATTTTTAACTGTGCCTAAGCCAAATTGATAAATTCTAGCTAGTGCAAGCTTTGCCTTTGCATCACCAAGATCGGCTGACTCTTGGTAATATTTCATAGCATCACTAAAATCAAGTTTAGTCGCGACACCAGTTTCAGATAAGAGACCCAGTTGATATAAGGCATCTTTATTACCTAAATCTGCAGCCTTTTTGTACCAATATAATGCTTGTTCTTGATCTGTTGTTCCATCTAATCCATTAAAATAAATACCAGCTAATTGCACCATAGCAGGACTTAAACCATTTTTAGCTGCCTCTAAATATTGATCTTTTGCTTTTGCAAAATCAACTGGTTGTCCCTTACCCTTCTCATAAACCAAACCTAAATCAAATTTTCCAATAGGATCATTTAGATTAGCAGCAATATTATAACTTAACAGAGCTTGCTTATAATCATCATCAACCGTGTCATAGATAAACCCAAGAGCAACTGCAGCTGGCGCATAACTAGATTGAGCGAAGCTATACCATTTTTTTGCTAATATATAATCAGGTTTATTTTCAATAAGTCCTAATTGATATAAATTACCGAGGAGGTATTGTGCTTCAGCTTGTCCTTGAGTGGCGGCTTCTGTATACCATTTTTCAGCATCAGCTAAAGATACCTCACCACCTAAACCTTTTTCAAACATATATCCTAATTTAAGCTCAGCATCTTTATCACCTCTTTCAGCAAAGTGATTATATATATCACGTGCCTGATTCATTTTTTTATCATCATTTCCAGTTGATAAATAATAATCTGCTAACAATAATCCTGCTTTGCTATTACCTAAATCAAGTGCTTTATCAAGCTCAGTTAAGAATGTTTCGCCTGATTGTTGCTTGATAACGGCAAGATTAAGATTTGCATATGAAAATTCTCCATTAGCGGCAGTTTGCAATAATTCTTTACCTTTCGTTTCATCTTTAGATACGCCAATACCTTGACTATAATATGTACCTAAAATAAATGCGGTTACTGGATTTGCAGGAGCTTGTTCATACCAATAAATGGCATCTTTTTGATTTATATCTACACCAATACCTCTATCATACATAATGCCTAATAAAAGAGCTGCTGCAAGATTACCAGCATCAGCTTCTTTCTTAGCTACTTCAAATGCCTTTATATTTTTATCCTTATTTGTGTCCATTGCATTAAAAAATGCTAATGGAACAGCAGCTTCAGTTACTCCAGATTTAAATGCCCCTTGATATAGACTTTTGAGCATTTTTTCGCGTTGTTGAATAGCTGCAACTGTTAATTCTTCTTTTTTCTCACGAGCTAACATTTCTGCTAATCGATATTGTGCTAAACCGTTATCATTTGCTGCAGCGAGATCGTACATCACAATTGCCAGTTCATGATCTGGCTTAATAACAACACCTCCTGCTGCATCTAAATAACCTAATTCAGCAATTCGTGCTAAAGAATATTGTGCATAATCATTTCCTTTGAAAGCCGCATCTTTTAATAAATTAATAGCTTTATCATAATCTGCAGTTTCCCCCTTGCCTTCAAGATATAACATACCTAAATTATATTCTGCGCGTAAATCTTGCTGCTCAGTTGCTAATTGATATTGTTTAATTGCTTCTTGAATATTTTTAGTAACACCACTACCTTCATCATACATTTGACCAAGAGTAAATTGTGCAGTGTAATCGCCTAAAATTGCGCGCTGTTGTAAGTGCTTTAAAAATTCATCATTATTCATAGAGCCAGCATTTTGAGCTAAAGGATAGCGTGGAAAAGACGAAGGACTATTTTGTGTTGTTGAGTTTGATAGGGAAGTTGCTAGTGCATTATAAAATTCACTAATAGGAATTTGATTAGGATTTGTCATTTCAAATTTTGGTTTGTATAAAGAATCACGAGTAATAACATCCATCCTTGGTGCTTGATTATAAGTGTTTTCTTTTAAAGCATCTTTATTAGACCAATCAGTTAAAATCCCTTTTAATTTATAGCCGGATGATGCAAGAGTGCTAAATTTACCATTAGTAAGCCATGAAGCTGCGGCTTCTTCGGAAGCGACTGGATTATCTTTAGCTGAAAGTGCCGCTTTTTGCTGCCATTCTTTCGCCAAATTTTCATTAATATCAGTTCCTTTACCAGCCTTATACATTTCAGCTACCGCAAGCTGTGCTTCAGATGAACCATTTTGTGCAGCTTTCATCATCCACACAAATCCCATATTAAGATTAAATAATGGACTTTTATCTTGAGTATATAACCGTGACAAAGCCATTTCAGCTGGAATATAGTGAGATATAGCGGCTTTTGTATACCAATCTTTGGCCTGCTGAATATCATTTTTCTTCATGGCTAATTCGCCCTTATAAAATAAAGCGGGTAAATAACCACTAGCGACTGATGCTGATATTAATTGATTTGCTTTTTCTTCATCTTTAGGAACAGAATTACCTTCATTGTACATTTTTCCTAAACGCAATAAAGCTGCTGGATTATTATGTGCTACTGCTTTATTTAACCACAATAATCCTAATTTTTTATTAGAATCTTGGCGACTATCTAGAAAATTTTCGGCTAATTTAGCCTCAGCAATACTATTGCCTGATTTTGCCGCTGCTATATAATAATTACGAGCCAAGTCTTGATTTTTTTTAGTACCAACACCAAATAAATAAGCTGCAGCGCAATACATTTGTGCTTTAGTATCATCAGGATTAGTAGCAGCTTTTTTATACCAATATAATGCTTGCTCTGGATTATTTTCCTTAACTAAAGAATAAGCAGCCATAAAATGTTGTGCTGGAGAATATCCTTTTTGTGCAGCATCCTTGAAGTGACTAATTGCGGCAGTTGTATTTCTTAATTCACCATACCCATATAAATACATCCGGCCCATGTAATAATCAACAACTGGATCTTTTACTTGATTACTCAATGATGAAACAGCGGCTTTTACATAATTACCTTGACGATAATCTATCAAAAGGTCACTTGCAGATGCTATACTAGAGCTTGTGCTTGCTAAAACGCAAATCCATGGCAATATGCCGCTTTTAAGTTTCATAATGTCCACCTCTTATAATTTTTATTTATCTTGGAATAATCCCATAATGTAGCACTTCATTAACCGCGCCACCGCTAGTAT
>Ga0247837_1006205_pt1 | contig 17051 bp, 22 predicted proteins | sample LaCtaG_2_FD_187115 | JGI IMG/M metagenome (GOLD analysis project Ga0247837, IMG submission 187115) | Freshwater microbial communities from meromictic Lake La Cruz, Castile-La Mancha, Spain - LaCruzMarch2015_14.5m | ecosystem: Environmental > Aquatic > Freshwater > Lake | place: Spain: Castile-La...
TCGACGGCTACTACAACACCCACCGTCGCCACTCCTCCCTCAACTACCTTTCACCAACAGCCTTCGAGGCTCAATTAGCACTCGAAGCTTAACTAAATTTTGGTCCAGAAATAGCTAGCACCTCACTGCGACGAGCAAGACTTTTACAGCCAAGCTCGCTACCGCTACCGAGACTAGCGCTGTGTCCTTCACCGGCCCTCTCCTCACCGTCGGCGAAGAAGCCGCAGGCACCGCCACGACCCTCGTCGGCACAAGTAAGATCCCTTACCACATCGAGTTTACGCTACCTATAGCCGGAGATGTGAATGTTAATGCCATGAGCGGCGGACTGCCTCTTGGGAGTGCCAACAATGGCCAAAAACTCAGCACCTCCACAGCCGCTTATGCAGGATCACACACCGCCGTGCTCGAACCCGCCACACCTGCTGGCAGCAGCGTGCCCGCGGGCGCAGGCTGGGCCACGGCGAACATCAGCAGCATGGGCATCCTCACTCTGGTCGGCAGATTGGGCGATGGCACGACTTTCACCACGGCGCTGAGTCCTGATGGCGAGAGCAACCCCGGCTATCGGCTGTTTGTGCAGCCTTACCTTCCTGTGCGCACTCAGTCCTTCCTTGCTGGGAGCTTCACGCTTGCAGAGCATCCCATACCTGGCAGGCGCTACCTTGCGCAGTCCAACCTCACTTGGAAAAAGTCTGCTCTGCCAGCGGATAGCTCGTATCGCACAACTTTCGGCCCAGTGAACACGGTGATGATGATTGACCCGTGGCTGCCCCCGAAGACCACGGCAGCGGTGATCACCCTAGCCACGCGACTCAGCCTAACTGGTGGCAGCATCAGCTTGGGCGTCAGTCATAGCGACACGGGCAGTGCCTCACAAATCAACCTGCCTACTCGACTCGGACTCAGCGCCACCAATGCAGTCATTGTGCTCACCCCTTTGGCAAACCCAACCAAGTGGAAGACGCTCACCTTCGTGCCGACGACTGGCACCTTCACCGGCAGCTTTGAGCTTTCAGACCTCGTCAGTGGCAAGACCGTGAAACGCCCCGTCACCTTCAGCGGCATCCTGCGCCAGCCCGCTAGCATGACCGATCCACTCATCGGCGAAGGCCACTACCTGCTGCCACCGCTCTCCGGCACGGAGAAGACAACGGGCGAGGTGCTGCTGACGAGGCCGTGATTTCCAGCAGATTCAGGGAGGCCCGCAGATTTCTGTTTTGTATGAATCTGTTGGCCTCCATGAATCTGCTGGAGGCAAAGTCTGGCTTCATAAATTCTGACGATGCCTAGTTGATGGGCTGGGAATTTTGCAAGTGGCTCAAAATTGAAACTGAACAGACCCCCTCACACCCCGTCCCCGCTCCACGTCCAGGGCCAGCTCGCCCCGCCCCCCTCAAAAGCAATTTCCTAGCAGTTATCCGCACCCGCCTCGACACTTTTGCTTCTGGCAAAGCCGACGCCAAAGAGCGCGCCTCGCTCTCCCAGCTTCTCAAAGAGCATCCCGAATACATCGGGTATCTGGGGCAAGTGATTCGCGGGAAGGCGGTGTGAGGGGAATGACGAATGACGAATTCCCGAATGACGAAGGAATGCCCCTTCAATCCGCAATCGAGGGTCCTGCCTCCCTGCTTGCATCCCTTTCAGCCAAACGATAGCCTTCACGCATGATTACCAAGCTCCGAATCCAAAACTTCCGCTCCTTCGTGGACGCCGAAGTGAAACTGCGCCCCTTCTCTCTGGTGGTCGGGGCGAATGGGTCAGGGAAGAGCAATTTGCTCCGTGCGCTTGAACTTTTGACCTTCAACTATGTTATCAGTGAGCATCCAGCCATGTCTCACAGACGGAGAATTGATAAGCACATTAATTTTCCACATCAAAGGACTACGATCAAAGGCTGGGATGGTGATCTCGGATCATTATGCACAACGGACGACGATAATAACGAAGCTTTTTTTAGCGCTTCCATACCTCTTTGGATCTACAACGTAAGTGCTAATTCAGTCAGTGGGTTCGAAAACATTATCGCTTCGGCAGTCGTTAATGCCGACGGCTCAGGCACAGCCCAAGTCCTCGAATCCCTCAAGAATGGCGACCGCGAAGACCTCTTCGACAAGATCGAGGAAGCCTTCAAACGCTATGTCCCAGAGGTGGAGAAGCTGAGCTTGCGGACGGTGGAGCAAGGCAAGAAGCAGATACAGGTGCGTGAGAAAGGTTTGAAGGAGCTTCTGCCAGCCACGGAGCTTTCAGAAGGCACGCGGATCATTCTTTGTCTGCTCACGATTTTACATCAGGAGAAGCCGCCACCGATCATTTTGCTGGAGGACATCGACAGTGGGCTCCACCCGCGTCTGTTTGAATACATGGTGCCGATCATGCGAGACATCGCCGAGCGGCATGGAATCAACATTCTGGCGACGACCCATAACCCTTACCTCGTGGATTGCTTCCAGGATGACAAGGAAGCGGTGATCATCGTGGAGAAGAAGGATGGTGCCAGCACGCTGACCACTCTGGCAGATCGGCTGAAGGACATCGACTACGATTCGGTGGACCCAGAAGATCTGCCGCTGGGATCACTCTGGTTCACGGGTCATGTAGGTGGTGTCCCAGCGAAGATCAACCTGCGCCCAGGAAAGTGAGATGGCGAAGCACCTCTACATCCTCAGTGAGGGCGAATTGGATGAGATGTTCTATGAGCGCCTCGCTGAGCGTGTGACAGGACAGGTTTTTCAATCCGATCAGGAGTTTCGTCTGCGATTGGGATCCAACTGGAAGTCTGCCATGGCGAATGCCAGGCTCTTGATCAGCCGGTTCAAGCATTGGACTGCGAAGCAGGACATTGCTGTCATCATCGCGGTGGATAATGACCGGGCTCCAGGTCATCCCGGAGGCCGGGTTTACCAACCGCCGCTTTTTAAGGCCGATCAGAGGAAGGAGCCGCGATACACCAAGCTCGCCGAGATGTTGAAGACAAGTTTGGGCGAAGATCGTGCAGCATGGCCGGTCGATGTGTCTTTGGCAGTGCCGGTGGAGATTATCGAAAGCTGGGTGCTGACACTGCTTGATCCAAACCGAGATGAACTGCCTGCCTTCAGCGAGGCGGAGAGTCACAGTGCTCGCAATTATCATGAGGGCAAACCTCCGCCACAGCTCAAAGATATTTGCAAACAAGAGGCCAAAGCGGGCAATCAAAGCATGGATGAGCTTTTCTGGAAGGCTGCCGAGTCTGATCTGGCACCAGCCGTGGAAGCTGCGCCCAGCCTGAAGCTGTTTGTGGATGAGTTGAAGGCTTGGACCTGATCAAGCCTCCGCCATCCCCCGCATCATCTCTTTCGCGGTTTCCACACTCATGCCAAGTCGAGCTTCGAGGAGCCTCGCCAACCATGCACTGAATCTCGGTGCAGCGAAGCTGCTGCCGGTGACGACTTTCCAGCCGCCTTGCCAGGGGACTTTCACGTTCAGGCCGTGGGCGAGGAACTCGACCATGCTGCCAGACCACCTCACACCCCGTCCCCGCTCCATGTCCAGGGCCAGCTCGACCCGCCCCCCCCTCAAAAGTAATTTCCTAGAAGTTAAGGTCTCTTGATTTCCGCAACGCGAGTGCGCACTTGTCCATCAACTATTAGCCATCCTCTATCAACTACGGTATCTCGGCTCATGCGTCCCTCCGTCCATCTCCTGCGTGCTCTTGGTCTGTGGACCGCTTTCGGCCTTGCTGCATCTATTTGGCCGGGGCTGCGTGTGGCGTGGCTCATCGCCGGTGGTGTCCTGCTGTTGGTGTCTGCTGGGGATGTCTTCACCCTGCCGCGCAGACGTCATTTCAGTGTTACGCGCGCGGTGCCCGGACGCTTCGCACTGGGCGTGCGCGCGCCAGTGACCTTGACATTGCGCCACACGCTGGGGCGGGCTTTGCAGGTGAGCGTGCATGATGGTCTGCCCGCTGTGGCGGAGGCGGACGGGCTGCCGTGGTCGGGCACGTTGCCGCCGCATGAGCATGTGGACCTGAGTTACGACGCCCACTTCACGCAGCGCGGCCTGCATACCTTTACAGCGGTGCAGATTTTAGTCGGCTCACGCCTAGGTCTATGGCACCGGCTTTACCAGACGGGGCAGAGGAGCGAGACGCGCTGCTACCCGGATTATGAGCCAGTGGTGCGCTTTGCCCTGCTGGCGACCGCCCATCGCGAGGAGCAGATGGGCATCGTGAAACGGCGGCGCAGCGGGGCCACGCTGGACTTCCGCCAACTGCGTGAGTACCAGGACGGCGATGTCCTGGCGCGGGTGGACTGGAAGGCCACCGCGCGGCGGCAGGCGCTCATCAGCCGTGACTATGAGGAGCAGCGCAACCAGAGTGTGATCCTGGTACCGGACTGCGGCCGCCGGATGCGTGCGATGGACGGGGAGCTGAGCCAGTTCGACCACTGCCTGAACGCCATGCTGCTGATCGCCTACATCGCCCTGCGCCAGGGGGACGAGGTGGGCGTGGTGGGATTCGGCGGCGTGCGGCGCAGCCTAAAGCCGGTCAAGGGCGCGCCCGCCATGCCGCGCCTGCTTAACCATCTCTACGACTACGAGACCACCACGGAGCCGAGCGACTTCACGGAGGCGGCGGAGCGTGTCATGGCCCGGCAGAAGCGCCGCGCCCTGGTCATCCTTTTGACCAATCTGCGCACTGAGGACAGCACGCACCTCATGACCGCCGTGCGCCTGCTGCAAAAGCGCCACCTCGTGCTGGTGGCCACGCTGCGGGAGGCAGAGATGGAAAGCCGCGCCGCCAGGCCCATCGCCAACCTCGGCGACGCGCTCGGCTACGGCGCACTGTGCCGCTACGACCAGGAGCGCGGGCATCTGCTGCAAACACTGCGCGGGCACCGCATCCCCATCGTGGATGAGACCGCGCAGCACCTGCCCGTGGCACTGGCGAACCAGTACCTGGACTTGAAGGCTGCGGGACGGGTGTGAGGTGATCCCGCTCGTCCTCGTCCTCGAACTCGAAAGGCAGCACCAGAGACTCCCATGTTCAAAGATTCGAGGACGAGTAGGAGGAGAAGGAACAGGAAGATGCGGTTGACCCATCCGTGTCCCCTCGCCATCGCTGGGAGCGTGCCCCGTGAAGCCTCCCTGATAGACCGTGTGCGCTTGCGCTCCAATCAATGGCGCAAGCTGAGGTCTATCGTGCTGAACCTGGCCACTACGGACGGTTTTTATGCGCATCGGTTCCGGGAAGCGGGAGTGCGTGCCTCTTCCATGAGCCGGGTGGAGGACTTCGTGGCACAGATGTCCTTCACGACCAAAGCTGAGCTGCTGGCCGATCATCTGGCGCATCCGCCTTATGGCAGCAATTTCACCCGCACTCTGGGCCAGTACACGCGTTTTTGCCAGACCAGCGGCACGAGCAGCGGCCAGCCGATGGCCTGGCTGGACACGCCAGAGAGCTGGGAGGCCATGCTGGCCTGCTGGCGGCGTGTGTATGAGGGCGCGGGGCTGGTGAAGGGACGCGACCGCATCTTCTATGCCTTCTCTTTCGGGCCGTTTCTGGGCTTTTGGACCGCGTATGAGGCGGCGTCACGCGACTACTTGGCCATCCCCGGCGGCGGCCTTTCCAGCCAGGCGCGGTTGGAGATGATGGCCCGCTACGGTGCCACCGTGCTGTGCTGCACACCGACCTACGCGCTGCGCCTCGGGGAGATGATCGGCGAGGCCAGCGGCGTGGAAAGGCTGGCACTGCGCGTGAGTAAGCTCATCGTTGCCGGTGAGCCTGGTGGGAGCATCCCGGAGGTGCGCGCCAGGCTGGAAAAGCTGTGGGACGCGCAGGTCTTCGACCACCACGGCATGACCGAGGTCGGCCCCGTAAGCTATGAAACGCCGGACCTGCCGCGCAACCTCGTGGTGATCGAGGAAGCCTACTTTGCTGAGGTCATTGACCCCCGCACCTGCCGTGAGGTGGGGGAAGGTGAGTGTGGCGAGCTGGTCCTGACCACCCTGGACCGCGCCGCATGCCCGCTGCTGCGCTACCGCACTGGCGACTGGGTGCGCAAAACCCTTGTCAACGGGCGTCTGCTCCTGGAGGGCGGCGTGCTGGGCCGTGTGGATGAGATGGTCGTCGTACGCGGTGTGAACATCTACCCCAGCGCGGTGGAGGCAGTGGTGCGCCAGTTCCCAGAGGTCATTGAGTTCATGGTGGAACAGCGGAAGGTGGACGCAATGGATGAGATTGAACTGCTGGTCGAGGTGCCGGGAAATGTCGCCCGCAGCCTGCTCAAGCGGATGGAGGCGCGGCTGCGGGATACCTTTTCTCTGCGCATTCCCGTGAGGCTGGCGGATGCAGACAGCCTGCCCAGGCATGAGTTTAAAGCACGGCGCTGGCGCAAAGTGGAGGCCAAATGAGCGCGCCGACTCAGCGTATCTGTTGCTGCTGTTCCTGCTGCTGGTGGAAGCGGATTTCTGCCTGGATGTCCACTGGCGGGTGGTACATGTAGGTGGTGAAAAGGTAGCCGCCGATGGCTGCGATCTCTAGCTGCGCTTTTTGCAGGAATTCGTGCAGCCCCTGATTGAATACCTGATTCACCTGGGCACCGGACACACGTGACAGGAAGTCACTAAAGCGCCGCCCCTCAGCGCTCTCCGCGCCATTCGTGATGAGTTGGATGAAGTCATTCATCTGCTCCAGGCAAAACATCAACGAGCGCGGGAAGCTGTCCTGAAAGATCAGGAACTCCACCACCTTCTTGAACAGGATGTCCGCCACATAAAATCGGCGGTATGCCTCCACCGCGCTGGCGGAGCGAAGCACCGCGTGCCATTGCGCCGTATCCACTGCGCCGCCCACATCCGTCGCCTTGGGCAGCAGGATGTGGTACTTAATGTCCAGCAGGCGGGTGATCTTGTCCGCGCGCTCCAGGTACTTGCCGAACTGGATGAACTCAAAGCCCTCGCTGCGGGAAAAGGTGCTTACCGTGATGCCCTGGAACAGGTGGGAGAAGCGCTTGATCTGGTCATAAAACGCGCTCGCCCCTTCACTCCACACTTTATGGGCATTCGCATCCTGGATGAAGTGGTAGGCATCGTTGAGCACCTCCCACATCTCGCTGGAAATCTGGTCGCGCACCTGGCGGGCATTCTCACGCGCGTTGCAGATACAGGAAATCAGCGAGTTCGGGTTCTCTGTGCGGAAGGTTAGGAATTCCGTCACGTTGCCGCTGTCCGCCGTCTCATAGAGCTGGAAGAACAGATCTTCATCGCCCGAAGAACGCAGGATGGGCACCCAGTGCTCCTTGAGCGTCTCATCCGGCACCTGACCGAAGTCGAGCAGGATTTGCAGATTCACATCAATGAGCCGCGCCTGGTTTTCAGCGCGCTCCAGGTAGCGGCTCATCCAGTACAGGCTGCCCGCTACGCGGGAGAGCATGACGGTGGACTGCTTGTGCCGGGAGATTTCTTCACGAGTGGGGGCGGGGAGGGGCATGGAGGACAAAAATAGAGGATGGAGGATAGAAGGCGATGGATAGTTACTGACGCAGCACCCAGGTGTCCTTCGATCCACCGCCCTGGGAGCTATTCACCACCAGCGATCCTTTGCGCAGCGCCACACGGGTGAGACCACCGGGAGTTACGACGATCTTCTCGCCATAAAGAATGTAAGGGCGCAGGTCAATGTGGCGACCCTCGAAATTCTCGCCCGTCCATGTCGGGTGGCGGCTCAGTGAGATGGGGTTTTGGGCGATGAAGTTGCGCGGGTTCTCCTCGATCATTTTGCGGAACTCCTCGATCTCCTCCTTCGCAGCCCACGGGCCCATGAGCATCCCATAACCGCCCGCCTCGTTGGCCGACTTAACCACCAATTTGGCTAGGTTGTCCAAGATAAAGGCGCAGTCCTTCGGCTCCGAGGCGAGGTAGGTGTCCACGTTTGGCAGGATCGGCTCCTCGCCGAGGTAGTACTTAATCATCTTCGGCACGAAGTAGTACACCACCTTGTCATCCGCCACGCCGGTGCCGATGCTGTTCGCCAGGCTCACATTGCCCGCGCGGTACGCGTTCACCAGGCCCGGCACACCGAGCAGTGAGTCTGCACGGAAAACGGAAGGGTCCAGGAAGTCATCGTCAATGCGCCGGTAGATCACATCCACCTTCACCAGGCCAGAGGTCGTGCGCATGAAGACCTTGAAGTCCCGCACCACCAGGTCGCGCCCCTCGACAATCGGGATGCCCATCTGCCGCGCCAGGAAGGCGTGCTCGAAGTAGGCGCTGTTGAAGACGCCCGGCGTCAGCAGCACCGCGTTGGGCGCGTCATTGCTCGCGAACTTCGCCGGCGCGCAGTATTGCAGCACTTTCAGCAGCTCCGCAGGGTATTCGTTGACCGGATGTACACCGCTGGCGAGGAAGAGTTCTGGAAAGGTACGCTTGAGGGCCGCGCGGTTCTCCAGCATGTAACTCGCGCCGGAGGGGCAGCGCAGGTTGTCCTCCAGCACTAGGTAGCGGCCATCGCGGTCGCGGATCAGGTCGCTGCCGCAGATGTGGACGTAGATGTCCTTCGGCACGGAGAAGTGCATGAACTCACGGCGGAAGTGCTTGGCGCTCAGCAAGTACTGCGGCGGGATCACGCGGTCCTTGATGATCTTTTGGTCGTGGTAGATGTCGTGGAGGAAAAGGTTCAGCGCCGTCAGCCGCTGGATCAGGCCGCGCTCAATCACTTCCCATTCCTCTGCTGGGATGACACGCGGCACGCAGTCAAAAGGGAAGATGCGCTCTGTGCCCTGGCTGTCGCTATACACTGTGAAAGTCACACCGCCACGCATGAAGGCCGCCTCCACAGCGGCCTGCTTGTTGCGGAACTCTGCCGCAGGTACGGTATTCAGAGCGTCTGCGACGCCCCGGTAATGCGGACGTGTCACGCCGTCACTGGCGAACATCTCGTCGAAGAAGTCCTCCGTCTGGTAAGGTTCGAAAAGCATGGGGGTTGGTGCCTGGTTGGCTGGGTAGAGTATTTAGCAGGACTGGGGCCAAGATTACCAGACGCTTCTCATCGTGCCGGGGGTGGTGTTTTGCAAACTGCCAGACGCATCGCCTCTCTCTCTGCATTGCCACTCGCTCAAACCTTCGCCAGGATCGCGTTGAACGTAGCGCTTGGGCGCATTGCGTCGCTCGCCATCGCGTCATGGGGCTTATAGTAGCCGCCAATCTCGACGGGCTTGCCTTGGACGGCGAGGAGTTCAGCGACGATCTCTGCTTCGTTGGCGGTGAGTTCTTCGGAGATGGGGGTGAACTGGTCCCGCAGGGCGGGATCGGCGGTCTGTGAAGCGAGAGCCTGTGCCCAGTAGAGTGCTAGATAAAAATGGCTGCCGCGGTTGTCAATGGTGCCGAGTTTGCGACCGGGGGAGCGGTCTTCGTCGAGGAACTTGCCGGTCGCGGCATCAAGGGTGTCGGCGAGGACTTTGGCCTTCGGGTTCTGGCAGGTTTCGCTGAGGTGCTCGAACGAGACGGCGAGCGCGAGGAATTCGCCGAGGCTGTCCCAGCGCAGGTAGTTCTCTTCGAGGAACTGCTGGACGTGCTTCGGCGCGGAACCGCCGGCACCGGTTTCAAACAGGCCGCCGCCGTTCATAAGCGGCACGATGGAGAGCATCTTGGCGCTGGTGCCGACTTCGAGGATCGGGAAAAGATCGGTGAGGTAGTCGCGCAACACGTTGCCGGTGACGGAGATGGTCTCCTCGCCTTTGACGATGCGTTCGAGGCTCAGTTGGCAGGCTTCGGCGGGCGGCAGGATACGGATGTCGAGCCCGCTGGTGTCGTGGTTGGCCAGATACTTGCGCACCTTGGCGATGATCTGGGCGTCGTGGGCGCGCTGCTCGTCGAGCCAGAAGATGGCGGGCGAGCCGGTGGCGCGGGCGCGCTTGACAGCGAGCTTCACCCAGTCCTGCACGGGGGCGTCCTTGGTCTGGCAGGCCCGCCAGATGTCGCCGGTTTCAACGCTGTGCTCGATGAGCACGTTGCCCGCGCTGTCGGTGACGCGGACGGTGCCGTCGGCGGGGATTTCGAAGGTCTTGTTGTGCGAGCCGTATTCCTCGGCGGCCTGGGCCATGAGGCCGACGTTCGGCACGGTGCCCATGGTCTTGGGATCAAGCGCGCCGTTTTTTTTGCAGAAGTCGATCGTGGTCTGGTAGATGCCGGCGTAGCTACTGTCCGGGATGACGGCGAGCGTGTCCTGCGACTTGCCGGCAGCGTTCCACATCTGGCCGGAGGTGCGGATCATGGCGGGCATGGAGGCATCCACGATCACGTCGCTGGGCACATGTAGATTGGTGATGCCCTTGTCGCTGTTCACCATGGCGATGGCGGGACCGTTGGCATAGGCGGCCTTGATGTCGGCTTCGATCTCGGCCTTCTTGTCTGCGGGGAGCTTGTCGAGCTTGGCGATCAAGTCACCAAAGCCGTTGTTAAAATCAACGCCGAGTTCGGCGAACGTGGCGGCGTGCTTGGCGATGAGGTCCTTGAAGAAGACCTTCACCACATGGCCGAAGATGATGGGGTCTGACACCTTCATCATGGTGGCCTTCAAGTGGACGGAGAAGAGCACACCGTCGGCCTTGGCCTTGGCGATTTGCTGTTCGATGAAAGCGATTAGCGCATTCTTCCGCAGCACCGTGCCGTCGAGGATTTCACCGGCCTTCAGCGGGGTGCTGGCTTTGAGCACCTGCGTGGTGCCGTCTTTGCCGATGAGTTCGATCTTCACATCGGTGGCTTCATTCACGACGACGGACTTCTCGTTGGAGAAGAAGTCGTCCTTGCCCATGGTGCCGACGCTGGTCTTGGAATCCGCCGACCACTTGCCCATGGAGTGAGGGTTCTTGCGGGCGTATTCCTTCACCGCCTTTGGCGCGCGGCGGTCGGAGTTACCCTCGCGCAGCACCGGATTTACGGCGCTGCCCATGACTTTAGAGTAGCGCGTTTTGATCTCTCTCTCCGCATCGGTCTGCGGGTTCTCGGGATAGTCCGGCAGTGTATAACCAAGGCTTTGCAGCTCAGAAATAGCGGCTTTCAACTGCGGCACGGATGCACTGACATTCGGCAGTTTGATGATGTTCGCTTCAGGCTCGACACAGAGCTTGCCAAGCATGGCGAGGTCGTCGTAAATGCGCAGTTCGTCGGTCAGGAAGTCGGGGAAGTTCGCGATGATGCGGCCCGCCAGCGAGATGTCCCGGGTCTCCACTGCGATGCCGGAGGACCGGGTGAAGGCTTCAATGATCGGAAGGAAGGAATAGGTGGCGAGAGCAGGCGCTTCGTCGGTCTTCGTATAGATAATAGTGGGCAGTGCGGGCATGTCGGAGGGAGTTTGAGAGCGTGAGTTTTAGACGCGCCTGTTTGTCGGCGCAACGATCAAGGCGACCTGAAAGTCGTGTTAGGCCAATCGAGACTTGTCGGCTGAAGCCGAGAATTCAGAACATGAGGCCACAGGACGCAAAGATAAAAAACAGTGTCCATTCGCGTCTTCATGCGGTCTTTTTGCAGCAACCATGAATCGCCGCCACTTCCTTAGTTCCGCCCTTGCCGCCACCTTGTCCCCCATCGCCGCGCAGGAGGGGCGTGCGCCGCGCATCATCCTGCGCTCGTCATGGCAGACGGTAAACATCGGCGACATCGCCCACACGCCTGGCGTGCTCGCCTTGTTTGAGAAGCATCTGCCGCAGGTGGAGGTGCGCCTGTGGCCCAGTAAGGTGGACAACGGGGTGGACGAGATGCTGATGAGGCGCTTCCCAAAACTGACGATCATCCAAGACCCGGAGGCGCTCAAGGCGGCCTTCGCCGAATGCGACTTCCTCCTGCACGGCTCCGGTCCCTCCCTCGTGGCGCAGAAGGACGTGGTAAAGTGGAGTGAGGAAACGGGCAAGCCCTACGGCGTGTATGGCATCACGTTCTCCGTAAAGGAATCCACGGCGACGAAGCCTGAGTCAGACGGAGCCATGACAAAGACCGTCGCGGTGCTCAGCGGCGGCAAGTTCGCTTTCTTCCGCGATTCGGCGTCGCTCGAACTGGCGAAGAAGAAAGGCTGCACCTGCCCCATCATGGAGTTCGGCCCAGATGGTGCCTTTGCCACCGACCTGCGCGATGACGCGAAGGCCACCGCATTCCTCAAGGAGCACGGCCTTGAGGAGGGCAAATTTCTCTGCTGCATCGCCCGGCTGCGCTACACACCCTACTGGAAGATGAAGCCTGGTGTGGCCTTCGATGAGAAGAAGCACGCGCGCAACGAGGCCATGAAGGAGCACGATCTCGCGCCTCTGCGGGAGGCCATCATCGCTGTCGCGCGGGAGACGGAGATGAAGGTGCTCGTCTGCCCCGAGGACAGCAGCCAGATGGAAATCAACAAGGAGAACCTCGTGGACAAACTCCCCGATGACGTGAAGGCGAAAGTCGTCTGGCGGTCCACTTACTGGCTCACTGGCGAGGCGCTCAGCACCTACATGCGCAGCGCCGGTCTTTTCGGCGCGGAGATGCACAGCCCCATCATGTGCATCGGCAACGGCATCCCTGCCATCGTCTGCCGCTTTGCCGAGCAGACGAGCAAGGGTCTGATGTGGCGTGACATCGGCTTGGGCGAATGGTTATTCGACCTCGACAAAGAAGATGAGATTAAGCGCGTCGTCCCCGCCGTGCTCGCGATGGCGAAGAATCCCACCGCCGCGAAAGTGAAGGCAGCCACGGCACGGGAGTTTGTAGAGAAGCGGCAGCGCGAAACGATGGCAGCGGTCGGCAGGATGTAGCTGCGCACTCCACGGTGTGAAGGCCAACCGACTGCTCGGACGCAGCGGCACCTTCTGGCAAGCGGACTGCTGGGACACCTGCACGCGCGATTTCGAACACGAAGAAAAGACGATTCGCTACCTCCGCAGCAATCCCGTGAAAGCCGGTCTGGTCGCCTATTGGCAAGAATGGGAGCGCGGGCCTGCGAGACCGTAGCACTCCGCTGACACGACTGGCCCTGCTTTTGCTATCACCTCCGCCTCCCCTGAGGTCACCCGCTTGCGGCATCGCAGAATTGCTTTGTTCCCGCATTCGCTGACGACCTGCTGCAGACTCGGAGGTCCGCGCACCAGTCGGAACGAGCACGCCGGGAGGTCGGGGGCGTGTGGCGCGAACAGGCGGAGCGATTGGGGCGTGGCTGCGAGGAGATGGCCTGTCGCTTGTGTCAATTTGTTGCTCACTGCCGTCGTTTCTCCCGCAGCCATCCGGCCCGGCGGCTCCGTCAAAGACGAAGAAGTCATCGCCGCCAATGAACGCAAGGTGACCATGGTCTTCACCGGCGTGCGCCACTTCTTGCATTAACAGCGTGAAACAGGCAGTCTGCGCCTGTGCCGACTTGGGCAGGTTCAGGCATGGGTCGGGAAAAGAATCTGCGAAAGAACGACGACGGCGTCCTCGTGATGAGCACCCACATCGGATGCAGGCGCTTCCTCCGGTGAGAGAATGGCCCCTTCATCATGCGCCCACCTGATCGAACCCATCTACCGCCATGAAACAACACCTCCGCCTCTTGCTCCACGCTTCCTTCGTCATGCTCATGCTGGGCATCACTATCACTCCTCTCCACGCCGATCTACCCCAGCAGCGCAAAGCCCTGGACGAACTCCAGGCCGCCAAGAAAGCCGACGATCCGCTGCCGTTGCTGGAATCTGCCAAAAACCGCATTACTAAGGCCAACAAGGGAAACAAGGGGGGAGACAAAGAAGAAGTGATCGACAAAATCGACGAGGCCATCGAGGAGTTCAAAGCCGGGAATAAGGAGAAAATGGAGCAGAAGATCAACGCGGCCATCGCCAACCTCCATCAGGGCAAGGACAAGTCGAAACGGCCGAAGTGAGGCCGCATGTCTGAGGCGCAGATGCCCGGCACTTTTTCAAACGCCGTCTGGTCACGAACGACTCACTGCGGCTCAGGGGGCCGCTTTCCGAGCCGTTGAGCGAGCAGGGTCGCGCCGGTGACGCGGTCCAGGCCGAGAGTGTGAAGTGCAGCGACCCTTGCAGCACGATCTGGGAAATAGAAATGCGCATCAATCGGGAGCAGCAATCCCGTGGCATCGCGGATCACATTGTTGGGGTGAAGGTCAAAGACATCCACCTCTCCCAGCCGCAGGTCGTCGATGATGAAGACTCCGCTTTGAGAACGCGGATACGGGTCGCGCAGGCCACGCTTCATGAGTCCGGCTTTGAGTTCGGGCCAGTCAGGTGCGTCCCATCCACATACGGCTGGGTGGTGATCAGATGGAGGAGATCCCCGGCCTCATAGCAGCCGATCATTTGCAGATCGTCCTCGAAGTAGTAGTTCGAGAGCAGCAGATCGGTCAGGTAATCATGGAGTGACTCGGTGGCGAGAGCAAGCACGTCGGCGTCTTTGATCACGCGGCCTTACTTCGGTAGCAAGGCCACGCGGTGCTCTTTACCGCCGCGCATGGGGTTGGCGGATAACAGTTCCTCCACGCTCTTCGCATCCATCAGGATGCCTGCCTCAGTGGCAAATCTTCTCAGCGCACCTGCTTCATCGTCGCCTGATTCGCCCGCACACGCTCCATCGTCACCACTCCCTGCGTCTGCAAGGCTCTGAGCCGCGCCTCGGAGAAGCCCTTGAGAACCGCCGAATAAATCGTGGGCTTTTTGGAGGGCGTCGGGACTGGTGAGGTAGAGATCAATTGGCCGGAGTGTGCCTCAAAACCGCAGCTTTGTCAAAAGTGCCGGTTGATCGTTCTCGATCAGCGAGTCTCTAGCTGCTGATGCATGTCCACAAGCTGCTCCAAGCTGAACTTGCGTCCGGAGTCCGTGCGCGTCATACGGGCTTCGAGGGTTGCCTTCCGCTGCGCATCGGAGTCGTTGCCCAGATGCTGAAGGTAGGCGGCGGCGGAGAAACGATCATCGTCGGGCATGGCGTCGATCAGCTCGCGAATGTGAGTGGTCGTCATGGGTTCGATATGCCCGTCCATGTCAGAAATGGCAAGGCTGAAGACATGGGCTCCTCCATGAAGGGCAGCCATCCAAACCATCAATCCAGCCAGTTCTCCACCCGCAGTCCTGGCACCTTTTGAAAATCAACCAAGTTGCGGGAGAGCAGGAGTGTCTCGTGAGTCAGGGCGAGACTGGCAATGCGCAGGTCCATGGTGCCGATGCGCACGCGTTGGAATTGCAGCATATCGAAGGTGTCCTGAGCAGCTTGCGTCCAGGGCAGGAACCGCCACTTGGCAAGGGTGAGCAGGCCGTTGAGAAAGAGATCGTAATGTGCGAGCAGACGATCCTTGTCGGCGGCTACTTGGGCCAGCCGACCGCGCAGCACTTCCTCGGCGGTCATCACCGTCAGCCAGGGTTGCTCACCACGACTGATCAAACGCTCGCGGAGAAGTGCTCCGGCCTGCGAGCCACGATCCAGCTCGGAATAGTGATTGGTATCAAGAATAACCATCGCGGCGGTCCATCTCCTCCAGAGACTTCCGGTTCACATCCTGCCGCCACTGCTCGCCGAGTTTCATGGCGGCGTCGTAGTCGGGATTGTTCGCCGCCCAGCCAAAGGTGCTCAGCCAGCTCGCATCCGTCGCGTCGGCGTTGGCGGCCAGAGTCAGCGACTGCGCCAGCAGCCCCTTCGGCGGCTCGGTGGTGAGTGCGGCGGCGGTTAGCGGAGTCATGTGGTTAGGATGCTGCTGTCGCGGGTCTTTGGCAAGGATGGAGACGGGTGGCAAGAAACCTCAATCGAGGGACACTTGGCACTGGGTCGAAATCCACGCTTGGCTTTGCAGACGCGGTCCGTTATCTTCCTCCATCATGGCTACCCAAGAACTGTTTGCTCAAGCGGCACGTCTCCCCTCTGAGGAGCGACGTTTTTTGGCTGAAATCATCTGGGAGACGGTGGATGCCGGCTTGCCTGCCCAGTGGGAATACGACGCCACGATTGCCGCCGAGGTCGAGAGACGGTTTGAAGCCTTCAAAGCCGGGTGTGAAAAGGGCTTGAGCCACGAAGAGGTCTTTGCCGCCGCCAAGGCCCTGGCTGCATGAAGATCGTCTATTCGGAGCAGTTGTGTGACTGGGTGGATGCCGTTCCCCCTTAAACGAAGGCTTGCCGCAGGGCACGAAAGGCCTATTTTTTGCCCCATGAGCACTCTCGCAGAAATCGAAATGGCCGTCCCGCACCTCGGTGCAGACGAGCTTTCGCATTTGGAGCGGCTGATTCACTCGCTGCGCGTTCGCAAGTCGAAGAAGCAACGCAGCGCCTTCGATCTGGCTCCGTTACAGCTTGGGAAGGTGTTGAAGCCGCTGAGCGCCGAGGACGATCTGCTGGAGGAGATGCTCGATGACGCACGGGATTGATACTGGATTTCTCGTGGCTGCTGAGGTGGCAGAGCACGCCGACCATGCGGCAGCACGGCTGAAGTTTCATCAGTTCCGAGATGCCGGGGATCGTTTCGCGCTCGCGCCGCAGGTGCTGGCGGAGTTTGTGCATGTGGTCACGGACCCGAAGCGCTTTGCTCAACCGCTGACGATGGAGACGGCGCTGGAACGAGCGGAAATTTGGTGGGACTCGCCAGAGGTGGATCAAGTCGGTTCGGATGCTCTGTCCATGCGCACGTTCTTTGTCTGGATGCGCCAGCATCGCCTCGGTCGGAAGCGCATTCTTGACACCTTGCTGGCCTCCACTTTCCGCGAGGCAGGCGTGTCGTCGATCCTCACCACCAATTCACGGGACTTCACCGTCTTGGGAGACTTCATCTGTGTAACGCCTTGAGGTTGGAATCATGAAGTCCGTGGAGTTGATCACCATCGCCGCCGAAGTGGAGAGGCGGTTTGAGGCCTTCAAAGCCGGGCGTGAAAAAGGCTTGAGCCACGAAGAGGTCTATGCCGCCGCCAAGGCCCTGGCCGCATGAAGATCGTCTATTCGGAAACCTCAATAGAGGGAGCCTCTTGCAAAACCCTGAATTTGCCAAGATTTGCGATGGATGGTTGACATGAGAAAAGCAGCCTCATGCGCTAAGTTGAAGTGCGACCGACAACTCAACGATGAAACTGCTTTCTCACCTTTAC
>Ga0247837_1006207_pt1 | contig 17045 bp, 15 predicted proteins | sample LaCtaG_2_FD_187115 | JGI IMG/M metagenome (GOLD analysis project Ga0247837, IMG submission 187115) | Freshwater microbial communities from meromictic Lake La Cruz, Castile-La Mancha, Spain - LaCruzMarch2015_14.5m | ecosystem: Environmental > Aquatic > Freshwater > Lake | place: Spain: Castile-La...
AGCGGATGTACAAGTCTCCGAGTTCGGGAAATATAAGGAAAAGGCCTCATTCTGCCCATTATCCGCTTTTCCAGTTAGTCTACTCAGAGAATATGTCGATAGGATGTCGAAATTCCCTTTACAACCACTATGCATGAGGTTTCAAGTTGGGAAAAGGACTTTCGAGCAAGAGCTGCAGGTTTTGTGGTGTTTAATATCAAGAATCACTCAGAAGTTAGGGAGTATATGGAACTATTGACGAGATTTACATAAATAGTCCACAAATAAGTTTTTTTTAGGCCGAATGCGACAAATTTCAGCAGTTTTGCGCCTCTAACTTATTATTCAAGAATATCCCGTTCCAAATTACAGCCAACTCATACACATTCGAAGCAGAAAACGCCTTTCCTACATCCAGAAATAGGTAATTAAGCTAAAAAAGCTGCTTGTGCAGTACTAGGAGCAACGCCTTGCAGCGAGCAATCATCATGCGAGACTTGCTGTCTAGGTAGACTTGCAGGGATGCCTCTGCCACTGCAATTGCTTCTTTCGTGCGGCCGCGATTGCCTAGCATCGTGCCGAAGTTGTAGAGGCATAAACCGTAATCGAGGGAGTTAGTGGCTAGGTTGTAGTTGGGAGTATGTAGTATGCCTAGGGTGTTAGGGAAGTTGATAGAGAAGATGGTGGTCGCCTTCAAGAAGTTGGACTCGGCAAGGTCTAGGCTATTCATAGAAGTGTATAAGTGCGAGGGTGCTAAGGTAGTGTGCGTAGTCCTCTATATGAGGGAAGTGGTAGGAGTACACAGTCACTGCCTTCAAGTAATGTTCTTCGGCTGCCTCTACATTATTCATAGCTTTGCACAGGTTTCCCAGGCTGGTCAGGCAAACAGCGTAGTCCACAGTGTGAGGAATGTGGACGGACAAGAGGGTAATTGCCTGCGAATAGCGCTTCTCAGCAGTTTCGAAGTTGTTCATCATCACACAAAGGTCGCCCATGCAGCCGAGACAATAAGCGTACTGCCGAGTATAAGGGTAGTGGACGGAGTATAGGGAAATCGCTTGTGAGTAGGAGCAGAGCGCCTTTTCATGTCTGTTTAAAAGTGCATAGAGAGCTCCGAGAATAAATCGAGAGAAGGCGGAGATATAGGTAAACTGGACTCCTGGGACTTGCAGTGCTGTCTCAAATATCGCCACTGCGCCTTCATGATTTCCCTCTTCGCATTTCTCCTCTCCGTATATTAGTTGCAAGGCAAATCTGCTTTCTGGACTTTTCACTATAATTGTCTTCGTCTATTGAGTTGTTAACTCGAACCCGCGATTTCTGTTGTCCATCTGATAATGCGACTCAATGAGAAGATATAGCAATTGCAGGAGTTCAAAGGCATCAAACTGACTGTCCAAGGAAACTAGCGCCAACTCCCCTACTTCCACCACCTGCTTCCACTCTCTCGCCTGGACATACACTTCCACTAGTGCTCTGCGTAGCTGTAGAGACAGGGCTGGGGAACTCTACTGCAGTGTTCCTCTCAGCACAGTCACCGCCTCGTCTTTCTTCCCAAAGTGAGCAAGCACCACTCCGAGCTGCAGGCTCATTTCCCCATTGCGCACCTCCCACTGCTGCAGCAAGTTCCAGCCTCTCTCCAACTGCTTTAGAGCATTGGCGTAGTTGCCTTCCTGTCTAGCCTGGGTGCCTCTTTGCAGGTACTGCGCGGCTACTTCTCTGACTTGGGGCTCGGTGGCGGTCCAGGGAAGGGCGAGGAGAAGTCGTTTTCCGGTTTTTCTCTTTAGATTGCGGGTTGCGGTTTGGGAGTTGGGGACTGAACTGCCTAATTCCAGTGCATATGCATACACCTCCTCTGCTAGGTCCACTCTCCCTGTCACCGCCTGCACCAGCCTCTTTTCCTCGACGTCAACTTGCAGTACGCCTTCATTGTAGGGCAGCAAGATCCAGCTCTCCAACACAGTCTTGACCAGGTCCACCGAACAGTCCCCCCACACACTCTGAACAAAGCCCCTGCAGGCGTCGACTTCCCCAAAGCCTCCAGTCCCGGACTCAGGGAAAACCGCTTATCCGCACTATACCTCTCCAAGTCGACTTTGAGAGTGGTAAGCTCTTCATTGATGTGTTGGTAGCGCAGTTCCACCTGAGTCTGCAGTTCTTGAAAGCTTCGCTCCACTACCAACTGCAGTGCTTCCTTTGCGGTCTGGAGACGACTACAGGCTTCAGCTCGATTGAATTCACACCTTTCCCGCAGGACGGATAGAGCCCCTTGACACTTCCGCACTACATCTCTCCTCCATACATACTCAGAGCAGTCCTCTGGACTTTCGATAAAGTCGAAGACGGAAATGTCGAGGACAGGTGCGTGCTTCTCTCTCAAGGCAGCAGTGTGCTGGGGACAGGCCTGGAGCTTGAGGGGAAACTGCAGGGCGAAGACGGTGGCAGGCTCCCCGCACTGGCAGCAGAGCAGTTGCTTCTGAGACATGAGCAGGTCTATATTATCAAGAATGTCCAGCCCCGCAACTATCGCCAACACCCTCATACTAGGCAGTCGAAGAGCAGGCAAACACAGGCTAATCCAACGATTCGCTGAGACAAACTTGTTTCCTACGACCCAGGAGCATCAATTCGTACTTCCCACACAGTATTCAGTCCTTATGTCCCTCAATTCCCAAACTTTCCACTTCAGAATTTGGTTTGCATCAGGGATAGACCGATTTAGGACTGTGTTTCGGTCACTAATACAGGCCAGCAAGGGAGTTATAGTAATTTTTAGCCTATTAGATAGAGAATCATTCGAAGAAGTCCCATATTGGGTTCAACAAATCCGCTCGGAATTGCTAAATCCACCTCTAATCCTAGTAGGCACGAAGCTGGATTTAGGGAATTTGAGGGAAATTAGCTACTGTGAAGCCGTAGATATGGCTAAGAGGCTGAAAATGCCCTATTTGGAGACCTCGGCTAGGGACGGAACTAATGTGGATCAGCTGTTTTGCCTGTTTATGGTACTGATTGGGCAAAAATTCGGGCTTTCTGCGAGGTTGGGAGTGAATAAAATAGGCTAAAAGTAGATATTTTAGGCTGTTTGGGCAGAAATGTAATCGAAAATAAGGAGGAAAATGTGAATTTCAGCCTTTTCTGCCTTCCCAAAGCCATCAAATAGTCAATATATCAGCATATTTCCCAATTTCCCATGCCACTCCCATTCAACTCAAGCAACATTCGAACATTGTAGGGCAAAATTCCAGTGAACGTCCCTTTTTCGCCAAAATCTTGCTAATCGGAGACTGCAACGTGGGCAAAACCTCACTTTTGGTCCGGTTTTCCGAGGGATTTTAAAGTTTTTTCTCTCCCTGCAGCCTAGGCTTCAACTTCGTACATTCCAGACAGAGAATTGTGCACCTAGACACAGGCTCCCAGGGCGGCAGGGTACAGATTTGGGACACTGCCGGGGCTGAGCGGTTTCTCACGCTTTCCCCTCCTTCTACCGGAAATCACACGGAATCCTATTAACATACAGCATTTCCGACCTGTCATCCTTCTCCCACATCCTAAAGTGGGAGAAATCCGCCAAGTCCCACACTCCAGAGGCAGTGTTCGTGCTCGTGGGGACAAAGGCGGACCTAGGAGAGGGAGGTGAGTTACTGTGAGGGGCGGAGTGGCTTTGTGGAGACCTCTGCGAGGACTGGGGGAATGTGGATTCGGCCTTTGTTGCACTGCTGTGTGGGGTTGGACTGGTGGGAGGGTTTCGGAGTGCCTGCGGATTTGTACGAGAAAGTTCCTTAGTAATTTCCCTTAAATATGCCTTCTCCAGCCTTTTCCGCCGCTTTTCAATACCGCAGACGAAACGCCCTCCATAACAGACACTCCCATCCTCGTTAATGAAAATCCTAGTCCTGGGGGAAGGCGGCGTAGGGAAAAGCAGCCTCATTCTCCGCTTTTCCGAAGGCAACTTCCAAGACTACACTAGCTGCAGTGTGGGCGCCGGCTTCGTACTTTCCACCTAGCGACATGTGAGGCTGTGGGCAGGCCACCAGCCAGTGGCATTGAAGATATGGAATACGCTGGATTTGGCGGATTTCCCGCAGCTGCATGCGTCTTATTATGCAGGGGCGAAGGGTGTGGTGCTGGCTTATAGTGTCGCTGATAGGGAGTCGTTTGAGCAGATGGTGAGGTGGGCAGGGATTGCGAAGACGGAGGCTCCGGGAGCGAAGGTGATGTTGGTAGGGACCAAAGTAGACCTGAAAAGAGAGCGGGAAGTCAGCTTTTGTGAAGGCATCGACCTAGCCAGCACACTAGAAATCCCCTTCCTCGAAACCTCCTCCAAGGACGCTATCAACATAGGCGAAGTCTTTCTCCTGCTTACAAGACTAATCGTCAACAAGCCAGGCATACGAGTCACTCGAATACCAGACGCGCCTTTGCTACAAAGAACTGCTGCTAGTTTAAGTCATTAATTCAGAAAGGATGAAACTTTGAAAGGAAGGTAAATGTCCACTTTCTCTGAATTCGGTTTTTTCCAGGCTTTGCGGAGTGCTAAAGGCTTTATAGGGATTGAGTGGATTTTATCCTGTTCTCTATCCAAAAAGGCTGCTTTTGTGCTTTCGAAACTTGCATTGGTGATAACAGCCATGCGCGTTCGCTTGATCTGCACCCTGGAAGACAGCATCAAAGGTCCACTAGCGCTGTCTACAGGTTGAAGCCTTCGCTTTATATCGCTCGTATGAAGTATACGACTATATTTCTTCCTAAGTATCGGCCGAACAACTGCTTTTTGCAGAGTTATAGTCTTGCCTGATATCGCCGCTTCCCTACTCCTCAGTGAATTCCTTATACTCCCTCCTGCATTTTCCTCTAGTCCCAGCATTTTCTCCAGCCCCTCAGTGTCCACCATCACCGAAGAGTCCTCAGACAAGTTATCAGTGCAAGTCTGCAGTCTCAAATCAGTGCCTCCGTACGTCGAAGTGAGTAGGGTGTAAGACTTGTTGCGCTGAGTCAGGCAGCCGGGAAGGTCGGATGCGGCTTTCTTGGGAATAGCAGTAAATCGCAGACAAGAAGGCCGCCTAGGGACTAGTGCAGGCCTGCAAGGCGTAGCTAGCAAAGGGTTACTCCCCGGCTTTGCCATCTGCGGCAGGACTAGAAAAGCAGCTTTCGGCCTGGGGATGTTAACTGCAGTCGCCGGTCTGCGGAAGCCCATTATATCCCTAGCTATGTTAGAAGTAGCGCGGTTGGGGGACGCCGCCTTGGCTCATCATCATGGAGTTCATCATCATGCCGGTCATGTAGGACTGCATCATCATTGCGGCGGCCATTGGGTTGGGCACCATTGGAGCGCCCATCATCGGAGCAGTCATCATAGGATTCGGAGCATTCGGCGGACCGGTGGGTTTTAGCTGATTCATCGGGACATTAGGCGTCGTGACTCCAATCGAAACAACCCTATTTTGCTCCTCCCGTTTCCGTGCTACTGCCGGAGAGTACTCATCTCCCAAGTTCAAGCCATCCAGGTCCACTAGATTTGCAATGTCAGCGTCACCTTTTCTAGGGGGAGGCTGGGCAGGGGCAAGGAAAGGGTCGTCTTCAAATGGTTTGGAAGAGGCGACTTTGAAGTCAGCGGGCGTCTGGGGAAGTGGCTTTTGGGGAGAGAAGACGTTGGCGGCTGCGGGAGTGAAGTTGACGGGGGCTGAAAAGGGGTCGTCGACGGGGGGAGGCTGGTAGGCTGGCTGCTGAGACTGTCGCTTGGCGTCTAGAGAGGATAGGGACGGGTATAAATCTTCCTCTTTCTCCCGATACGCCCTACTCGGCTGCGAAGGAGTATCATGTATTTCAAAGGGGTCGAATTCCGCCTGCTTCGGCCTTTCATACTCCTCAAATCTCTGCGGCTTTTTGGGCGGGTCCGCAGGTCTGCTCCTATAGTCCTGCTCCCGGCCTGGACTGGGTCTTCTGGCGGGATATCGCTCTTCTCTGTACCGCTCTTCCTCTTGACGCCGCCAGTCCTCGTCTCTAGGCCTGGCTTTCGGCTCCTCATCCCTTGGTCTGGTTCTGAGCTCCTCGTTTCTAGGTCTGGGTCTGTACTCATCTTCCCTGCGATAGCCTTCGTCGTCTCTACGATAATACTCCTCACGTTCCGGCTCTCTGCGCTGCGGACGTTCCCCTCTCCTCTCATACCGCCCCGCATACTCCTCCTCCTTCGGAAACCCCTTCGTGTCCCATTCATACTCCTCTTCCACATGCCGAGCAGCTGGCTTCGTGCGGATTTCCCTTTCTTCCGGTCTTCTGTCCCGAGACTCCTCCCAGGCCTCTTGGTCTCTAGGGTCGGGCCGGCCTGCCCGGGACTCTTCTGCCTTGGCCTGGGGCTTGGGCTTGTCCCAATCGTCCCATTTGTTGTGCACTGGTCCGAATTCGCTTTCCTTGTCTGACTTCCACTCCTGAGTGGCTGCCCACTCTGCATCTTTCGGCTCTGCAGCGGATTGTCGCATTGCGGAGAGCAGGGAAAAGGAAACTCCACCGATTTTTAGGTCCCAGGAGTCCTCTAATTGCTCGATGGCGACCATCACCCGGTCAATTTTGAGCGGGTAGTGGAAGTACACTCCACTCTGAGACTTGCCGCTGTAAACTAGGTCGCCGTCGACCAAGACCTTCCGCTTCCCAGTGAGCGTCGACACATACATGTCTATCGTATGCTCCCGGCTATCCACACTGAACTTCCAAGTGAACTTCTTCTTCGAGGCTTTGATGCGCTTTCCCACCTTGTTGACGTCAGAGAACAAAGCTCGCACACCCTTTGGAGCCCTTATCATTATTAGACCCATTTACTTCTGAAGCGGGAAATAGAGCTTGAATTCGGGCTTGAGACTTTCTTCAGGGATGATCTTCTCCGACAGGTAGACCTGTCTGAGCCTGCAGTTCGCGTGGACCTTCAGTCTCTGAATCTCCACATACTCCGTCCCAAACGCCATAGTGGTGAAGTCAGCCAAGTTGACAGTGACCGAGTTCCACCCCGGGTCCAGTCTCAGCGGCATCGAGCACAGTTCCGGGGTTATTTCAGTCATACTTTGGTCGTTTGTGGCTCTAAAGCGCCGCACTACACCCTTGCTGTCCAGCACTTGCACGGAGAAGCCGAAGTACTTGTCGAGGTTCTTTACCAGCAGGACTAGCACTGGGAGACGTATAGCCAGTGTCTGACTCGGGTCCAAAGGACAGGAAATAAAGACCGTGTCAATGTTGATTGCGTGCAGTTCCAGCACAGAGCACTGGATTTCATGGTCCACCAGTCGCTTTATATGTCCATTTCGCACGGATTTGTCCCAACTTTGCAGGGGCTTGGGGTCTGCACTGAAGAAGAGACTGATGGTCTCGCTGAAGAAGGAGTTTTTATACATTAGAATAACCGTCGAAGGGAAAGGATGGGAGGGGAGAGCGGCGGACATATGGCTAACCACTCCATCTAAGGGAGTACTAAACCCCACACAGGAGAGCCTTAGATTTAGCGCTTCTCGAGAGTGACGAGGCTTCTAAGAGTAGAGGACTTGCGTAGCCGCATGGCTTCGGTCGCTGCGAAGAGCTGGGGGTTGTAGGCGAGGTTGAAGGCGTGACGGGTCTTCAGCACCACAGTCCTGCGTCTTCCAGCAGCCAGTGCCTTGGTCAGAGACTCCACCAACGAACTCAGTCGCGACATTATAAGGCCAATCGACCAGCGGAGATATCTCTAGTACTGGATTACTGCCACTATTAGCAGTTTCCACACTCACTGTGAAAGTTAGATTCAATAACTTGGTATAGTGAGATACGCTTGAAGCCGGGTGCATCAGTGTCCTGCAGTGCTATTCTCACCTCCCCATAGTCAACCCTCGTCTTTCTAAAGAGCAATCGACTCCAGCCATGCAGTGCAAGGTCAAGAGTGAAAAGCCAAACTCACAGTATCAAATTCTATATTGAGAAAAGGCTTCTGACACTCAGAGCCGCTTTATCCTACTAAAAACAGGCAGCAGTTCACTGATATCGCGAAATTCGGAATTGCAGTCCACCAAAGTAGCACTAACCGCTACTCTGAAATACCCTCTGAAGCCGCTGCAATCCACGCAATTCTGCTAATAACCTCCATTAAACGCGCTAGGGCTAATAATTGAATATGAACAGTGTCCAGGCTGAAGATACAGTCTGTCAGGTCTGCTTCCAGAGCACAACTCTCCACCCAGGCTTAAAGCGCTGCACAGGCTGCCAAGTCTGTGTGCATTCAGTGTGTTACGGGTTGGACGCAGAGCACTGTACTGACTTCACCTGTCAAAAGTGCTGGGAACTGGGTCCGTCCCTATGCGTGGCTTGTTGTCTGTGTGGAGGCGACAAAGGAGCTTTCAAGCGGGTGGACGCGACTTGGGCGCATGCTCTCTGCCTCCTTTTCTCATCTAGATACCAGCTGCAGTCAGTCCGAACCCTGGATTTCACCATTGTATCCGCACTCCAAAGACACCCTCAGCAGTGCTTCCTATGCGGCCTAGACCAGGGAGAAGTCTTCCGCTGTCAATCCTGTCCCTCTGCCAGTCACCTATACTGCGCAATCTCAAGTCCTCGGCAGGTGTGGGACTACACGAACGTGATATCGGGGCGGAGGTATATGCTGTGTGGGGATCATAGCTCGGCTGCTAGAGTCAAATGTGTATGTGCTTCGCCTTGTATTGATGTGCAGATTTGGAAGTGTGCGCTTTGTCGGGGTCGGTTTCACACGTGTATGCAGAGTGGGAGTCTGGAACAACCCTTTCTCTGTGAAAACTGCCAGAAATGGAAAGAAGCCCGCCTTCGCCTTCTTCGCGAAGACAGCGGCGGAGCCAAAGCCCGGGCCCGCTGGATTCACCCTTGGGAACCCCTCCCCCTAGCGGACAGACTCCTAGTAGGCAGAGTAGTGGAAAGCAGGGCGCAGAGCCTTCTACAGCTTTCCACTATCGAGGAGATACGGGAGCTGCAGGACTTGGCGAAGTTGATGTGTGGGAGATATGTGGCGCTGGAGAGACTGGGGAGGAAGGCGGAACTGGCTGGGAAACTGGAGAGGAGGGCAGGGGAGTTGGTTGGGAACTGGCAGAAAGAGGAAGTCAGTGCTGTAGCGATTCAAGAACTAGAGGCCGCCTGTCAATCCCAGGGCCTAATCCTCACCCAACTGCCTACTCTGCGGCAAGCAGTCTTCCAGTCCGAAGTCATAAACCGAATAAAGGCGCTGACTCACACCTCTCAACGAGTTCCTATCGCAGAGGCCCAGGCCTACTTCCCAGTGGCTATTTCCGCCCTTGGTTCCGACTCAAAGTGGGTGAAGTACCTGTCTTTGGCTATTGACAAGGCGGTACAGTGGAAAGGGGAGGTGGAGGGAAGGATGGGAAGTACTGGGCAGGGGAGTAAGTTGGGACTGCAGGAAGCAGGGGAAATGATGAGAATTGGACTCAAGTTGACGTTGAGAGTCAGGGAAACTCTCGAGTTGCTGGAGGAGCGAATTGCGGAAACAGAACGCTGGGAGAAAGTATTGGACAAGACCGCACTTCCCCTACCCCTCGAGCTCCTTCCCTCCTTCTTCCCATTGCTGCAACTAAGCATTTGGACTCCAAAGCAGGCCGAATTGGCCTCCGCCCTGGCCCTGTACCAGTCCTGGGAAGCCCAGATGAATGCCTTTTTAGCGGGTTCGGAGCCTCTCCCGCTGCAGACTGTGCATATGCTGATTTCACAGGCCCTGTCTATTCGCCAGTACGTCAGTGTATGTGAATCCACAGTCAAGACTATGGAGGCGGCGTATGAAGAGGGCTTAGCCTGGAGTCTCACAGCCCAAACAGCCCTCCTTTCCCCTCACCCTCCCGCCTATATGTCCCACCTCCTGCACCAAGCCTCGTCCCTCCGCACCACTCCTCCCGAACTCCCATCCGTCCAATCCCGAGCTCAGATCAACACCAAAATTGCATACGCCCTGCAACACCCCTGCACAGAGGCCTATTTGCGAGAACTACAGACTCAGGCGAAAGCCCTATACGCCGACTCCCAATATATCAACTCCTTAGAAGTGCATATAGACTCAATGGAGGAGTTTATAGACAAAATGAGGAAATTGAGGGAAAATCAGGGGGAATTGGAAGTGTATGAGGCTTTGTTAGGGAAAATGGAGGCGTTGCAGCTGAATTTGGGAGAGGAAAGAGAGTATATGCAGGATGCAGTTGCTTCGATTAGATGGCTGAAAGCTGCGAGGGAGGCCTCGGACTTGAGGGAGTTGAAGGATATGATTGAAGCTGGCCTGAAAATCAAATACAAGTTACCAGCGCTGCAAGCCACTTTAACCCAAATCTTAGAGAATTACTGGACTCGGGAATGGGGAAATCGCGATAAATCGCTATCAGAACTGATAGAAATCGAAGATTTACAGGGTAATTGCAGTCCCGATTTCTTCAAAAGTCACTTGGAGCGGGTAAAAGCTGCTGTGAGTGTATTGGACAGTGTGTCTGAAGTGTCACTATCGGATCCACAGACTCTCATTTATGCCATTAGCACAAATATGAGCACTTTACAGCAAGAGCGAGTCCTCCCGCCCCTCCACTCCCCCTCCATTTCCCTCTTCTCCCAATGGGCCAACTGGAGCCAAAGCGCCTTTTTAGCCCTCAATGGAGAAACCAAGCCCTCCGTCCAGTCCCTATACACCCTCAACGACCAAGCCCTCAGCCTGTCAGTGCCTGCCTCCGCCCCTGCATTCTCTGCCCTAGTCTCTGCTTTGAGTCTATACGAGCAGTGGCTGAGTCGCTTTTGTGCCTATCAAGAAGGGAAACGGAGGTATAATGCCCATATCGAGGCTTATTTCCTGCTGGAAAAGCTCAAATCAGACCAAAGGCCGGGGGAGGGGGAGGTGCAGGAGTTGGTGAGGCAGGCGGAAAGGCTGGGTTGTGACTGTGCGCAGGAGCTGGGAGTGCTCATTTCTGACCTGGAAAAGGCGGCTTTTTGGGTGACTCGGGTGGAAATGGTGCTGGAAAAGGGCAGTTTGGGGGATTTGCTGGCTGCTGCGAAGCGGTCCTGTCATACTACAAAGGAAGGGACCATGCATCAAAGCCTAGAACAGGCCGCCCAGACCTACCTATCCGAAATATCAGTGACTTTCCCCAAACACACCCCTCCTCTCGGTACCTATTTCTGGCACTTCCGAGTCTTAGAGGTCTTCCAAGGGGCTGAAAAGGTCCCCTCAGTCCAGTGGGACTCTCTACTCGCCCAAGTTCCCCTCTTAGACCCAGGCCTAAGGGACGATTTCATAATTGAAAAAGTCAGTAGGCAGGAATCGCTCCGTAGACGTCTGCAGCAGTTTAGTCCGATTCAAGCGAATTCAATGCTCCAATTAGTGGAAATGTACGCAGAATTTCAGGCCTGTAAAGTGGAACTTTTCCAAGAAAGCGAAGTAGTCGCATTGGTGCGGAAGGCTGCACAGGCGTTGGAAGGGTTTGAACGGCTGTGGAGTGAGGGAGCAACTGAGGAGGAAATAGACCAGGTGTGGAATCAGCTGATTTCAGTGGGTATACCCGTCCCTGACTTGGAGAAACAGCTTACACAGGCAAGGACTAAAGCCAAGGATGTGAGAGAAGCAGCTAAAGAGCTGCTTCGGAAGGAGAGGAAAAGCAGTAAGGAGTTAGTGCTGAATGTGCTCAAAACCGCTCAATCTGTGCCTATACGGATAGCTGAAGTCGCTCAGTTGCAGGGTTTGTTGGCGAGTGCGGAAGCTGCTTTGGGGGAAATCAGGAGGACAACGGAGTCGGCGTCGCTGGAATTAGTGCTGCAGGCGCTGGAGAGACTGGAGGAGTTGTCTATTCGGATCGAGCCTGAAGAGACTCACCTCCGCGAGCAGCTCTGGAAGCGCAAGGTCAACCTAGCGCTTTCCAGTGTTTCCAGACCCGCAGTCCAAATCCTCCAAGAGTGGCAGCAAGAGTCCCTAGGCCAGGGCTCCCAGGAGCGTTCCGACCTCACAGCCCTGCTGACTCCCCGTCCCGTCCCAGTCCTCAAGTCCGAATTCTGCCCCAATGTAGAGGAAATCGGAGACTACATTCCTCCGAAACGTGGGAAAACCCTGCTAACAGCCTCTTCCGACCCTGTCCGTGGAGCAGCTGTAGCCACCATTGAAACTGCACTTGTAGAGGACTACCAAGTCCCAGGCGAGTCCGCGGCTCTTCTGGCCCCCAAGCTGGAAAACTGCCTATTCAAGCAGTCCTACGACTACCAACAAGGCTTGCAGAACTTCCTGCAGACTTTGGACGGATTAGCCAACTTTGAGGAGTTTTGGGAGAAACTGATGGGGGAGGGGATTGAGTGGAGACAGGTACTGGCTCTGACGCCTGTAGACCTGAGGAGAGGGAAAGTACTGAGAAGGCTGTTTGGCTGCTTGCCCAGGGTTTCCCTGCGTGTCAATATGAGGAAACTGGAAGGAGCTAATAAGGAAACCTGCAGCCGACTAGAGGGGAATAAGGCGCAAATGGATGCTCCGAAGCACTTTTTGACGGATATTATCAATGACTTTAAAGTGTTCAAGGGGATGCAGCAGGAACCCAAGAAGGACTGCGAGCCTTCCGTCCATCCAGAACCCTGCGACCCTCCTAAGCGACCCGCCACCACTCCCCCTCCAAACCCCATCAAAAAGCACAAATCCGAGCCAATCCCTACCTCCAACGCCAAATCCGACCAATCCAACGAATACAGTCTACTGGACTGCCTGCCCGCCTCTAAGACTCAATCCAAGGGCAGAATGTATGACCCGAACATGTCCCACCTCATCTGGAGAGGGGTGGTCGAGTACTGCGGAGAAGCCGTCAAGGTCCATATGTACGCCAATGAAGCACTGCAGACAGGCAGGAAATTGCCTAGAAACGGGGAAAAAGTCAAGATTTCCAGCAAAGCGAAAGGGAATGAATTGGAAATTTGTCTGCGGAAAGGTGCGGCTGCTGGGCTACTGTCAGTCTGCTGGGTGGAGACGTGCACAGGCAGCAGACTGGTGAGGGACTTGCAGGACAGAGGCAGTGCTTTGGTGGTGAAGTATGAGGGCTGTGTCATGTATTTGGTGGTGTGGTCGGATTCGCTGCAGAAAGTAGTGGACAGGGAAAAACTGCTCAAATTGCAAAATAGAGGGAAACTGGCTGCTTTTCTGGTCCACAGGCCGAACCCAGTCCCAACCCCAACCCCAATCCCAGTCCTGGAAGCAGGGGAAACCTCCATTTCCTCAGATTCAGACGAAGACAAGGATTTCCGCCTGATCGAAGCCATCCTAGTCAAGCTCCAAAGCGGCCAGACTCTCAGTGCAGACGACCTCCAGCAGCTGAAGTCCATCCTCCTCCGCCATCCCTCTCCCGAGGTTTCCCAGCTTGTCGCCAGTATCAATGTGCAGTTGTGCTTGCCGAAGGACCGGGAGGACAGTGTTACTGATTTCCTAGCCAGTCAGGCGAAAGACGCGAATGCCCGACTACGGTACCGCACTAGTGCTTAGCTGCTATAATGGATAGAAGCTTGCAGGGAGAGGCTCGGGCTCGCAGTGATCTGCGTGGTGATGGGGGACAGATGGTCAGCAAGATTACCTCCTACGCGACTCCCGAAGACCTACAACGGAAAGACCGACAACAAGCCGAAATGAAACTAGCCCTGCAGCAGCAGATGCAGGAAAAGCAAAGGCGCAAGCAGGAGGAACGCCAGCGTACTATAGAGGACGACAGGCGGCAGGAAGAGCGGATAAAGAAGCAGTTAGCGGAACTCAATGCGGAGTATGTCCGAGAAGCGCAGTCGAGAGAGGGGTTTTACCAGTCTGAGAGTAGTACGACCAAACCAATGCCCGAACACAGATATGCAAAACAACAACCGGAAACCAGTCCTCCAAGGCCGCAGCCTAACAAGCCAAGAAGAGGCCGAGCTCCCACTCCTATCGAACAAAGAGTCGAGCCTGCCAACCCGCCCACAAGAGCCAGTCTCCCCCCTGCTCGCCTGGTCTATGTAAAAGACCTGTGGAGAGACAGGGAAGACCTCAATGAAAAGAACGCTCAGTTGCAGGAGATACTGACCCAGCTAAAGGAGCAATCCGCAGGACTGAGGACTAGAGATATACGAGAGGAGTTCGAAGGAATTCGACGAGAAGCTCTTGCGAAATCGCAGGCGGAGACTTGGAGCACAAGGGACCATTTCAAGCCCAGGACAAAGCCGTTTGCCTTAGTCGCCCGCAGCCTTGTAGCCGCATATCAAAGTCCTACTTGGACTCGTCACTCTCAAGCTGAGAGCAAGCGGGACTATGGAGAAATTGAAAGTTTGGAGATACGACAGCAGTTGGGGAAGCTGGACAACTTGCTGAGTTTGTGCAGTGCGCCGGCTGCTGTCCCTGCGCCTACCCACCTCGCTATTGAGCGTTTGGACGAGCCCAAGTCTCCGGAGCTGCGGTCCTCAGGGCAATCCGTCCCTCTCACCTTTTCTCTCCGCAGTCCAGATTAACTACGACTAATCGAACTTGAGTGTCACTCGCTGTCCCCGCAGTAGAGAGACTGCAGGTCGCAGAGGGCCTGAAAGGCTGGTGAACGCCACTCCTTGCGATGCACCGTTGATGAAGAATTCGAGAGATTTACGGCGGAAGTCGACTTGGGCAGTTATGATGTCACTGGATTTGCAGGGCTTAGTGTACTCTTCCCGCTTGTCATTGCTGGAGATTTTAATGCCGGAGTAGCAGGCAAAGCCCCACTCTTTTGGTCCGGATCCCAGATGTCCAGAGGGGGACGTCCCAGGCTGCGCCACGCCAATAATAATAAGCCAGCTATTGCTCGACCCCGCCACATTCATCTCTATCCCACACGAAAAGCTATGCAGGCCGGAGTGCCACTCCACCGCTCCCACCGTCTTTTCCCAGTCATAGTGCTGTGCAACTGCCGTGCGGCCTTCATTGCCCAGGACAATATGCGGCCCAATCAGGTCTTCGGACCAGGTCCAGGGCCGTTTACTGCCAATCCTATCCCTGAAAAAGGACTCACTTTCGTCAACAAAGGTCTCCGGTGCAAAGTGGAAACTGAGGGCTTTTAGCATGACCGTGTCCTCGAACACGCCTAAGGGGTGGATCAGCTTGACCAGGTCTTTGCCCTCGATCAAGGGAAGGCGGATGTGGGCGCCGAGTTGGCGGAGCATATCTAAACGGTCAGGCTCCAGAGTGGGCAGTTCGTAGTTCGCAGAGTCTTCGATGTTCAGATCTCCCCAGCCGCGCACCCAGCGTAGTATCCCCAACAGCACTTGAGCCTCTTCCAAGCAGTCGTTCAGTGTGTCTCTTTTGACGATTTCCTGACAGAGTAGGAAGGGCAGCTCCAGGAAAGCCTTACTTTCCATCACTTCCTGAGTGTTCACATCCACGTAGTCCATGCACAGTCCCACTAAATCCCCCAAATCCATCTCAAAGGCTTCAGCGAGAATGGAGAGAATTTGGGCAATTGCGTCTTCTGAGCAGTCCGCGTCCTCCACAATGCTTTTGGCAGCAGTCCAAATGTCCTCCTTAGCGCCTGTGACGCAGTATTGGTCTGCCGCCTTCATGAGAGGCACGATGTCGTCGAGAGAGATGTCGAGACTGCCGGTGTAGATGTAGCGGAAGAGACTGCGGATGGTGCTGCTTTCGACGCCGCTTAGCTTGACTTCCCTGCTCGAGCCCTCCACGAAATGACCATACAGCATCCTCGCCAACATCACACTTGCTGAGGCCAGGACCAGCCGGTGTCCCTGAATCTTCTCTCCACTGCTTTCAATCACAAAGGTGACGTCACTGAACTGCTCGGAGAACAGCAGAGGACTGAGGAAACTGCGTAGGAGCTGTGGGTTGTCCACTTTCACACTTCTGTTCATCTTTTTAAACCCACTGCGTCTAGTTCGAGCAGGGAAAGGGTGGATAGGCCCTTAAATTGGCTTATATGTATGAAAATGTGGGGTTCGATTGGGTGGGGATGTAGTAGAAACTTAGTGGATTTGTATGTGGAAAGTGACATTTTTCCTTTAAATTTTACAGAAATATCGAATTTGGAGTATGTTATTTTCTCTTTTCTCTGTAATATCTACAGAGTTGTATCAAAGTCCCTCTAACTTGACTACTTGCATACTCTTCACAGACTAATAGTATATATTAGCTCAAAGAACTAATTTACCCTATAAAAGCAGCACTAATCCCAATTCCCCCTCTTACCCCTATTTGCAGCCCAAACTACTGCTAAATACCTACTTCAAAGTCACTCCTTGAAGCAGCGCCTCACAGTGAACTACTTCATCTCGATAGTGATTAATGCCGAAAATCGCCCTCGCCTTTACAATTCTGTCAACAGCCTCTGCTCCGCGTCCTTGCTTACTGAGCAATTCCCCATAGTTCTTAAAGCAATAAGCAAGGTTTATATGCTGAGGGTAGTGGGTGGAGTACAGGGCGAATGCTTGTGTGTACTGGTTCTCTGCAAGGGCAGGTTGGTGCATAGATTGGTAGAGGTTGGCTAGGTTGTTGAGACACTGGGCGTAGTGAGGGAAGTGCTCTTTGAAGATGGAAATTGCCTGGGAGTAGTTGGAAAGAGCCTTTTCTGGCAGTTTTAAAGCCTCGTAGAGATGTTCGGGGTGTGTATGCTGCTTGAGTGGACTTTCCAAGGGTTTGATGTGAGTTTTGACCTTATCAGGCTGTTTGCAGGTCGAATTGCAATGAAAACCCAACCTTACTAATCCCACTATTCACTCTTTAGGTAGAGAAATATCCTCCTATATACCTCATACAGCCAGCCCATATCCTGCCTAGACAACACAGAAAGATAATTAAGTGCATACGGAGATTTGAGCGTCTCCAGTCCTTTCTCATATAGTGCAGCTGCTTCTGCCTTAAATCCGTCCTCAACCTTTACTTCCGCATATACAAACTGCAGTATGGACTGGCTTTCCGCGCTATCCAATACTATCCCTTTTGTCCAACAGTCAGCAGCTGAAATCCTTGAGTTCTGCTTTCCAGTTTAAAGTGAGCCGGACAAGGAAACATAGGACTTGCAGCAGTTCAAAGGGGTCGCATTGACTGTCCACTGAGACCAGACCCAACTCCCCGG
>Ga0247837_1006208_pt1 | contig 17045 bp, 12 predicted proteins | sample LaCtaG_2_FD_187115 | JGI IMG/M metagenome (GOLD analysis project Ga0247837, IMG submission 187115) | Freshwater microbial communities from meromictic Lake La Cruz, Castile-La Mancha, Spain - LaCruzMarch2015_14.5m | ecosystem: Environmental > Aquatic > Freshwater > Lake | place: Spain: Castile-La...
TTTCGGTGGCTATTATAATACATTGAAAGATTTTTATCACGCCGAAAAGCGAATTAGTCTGTACATTCGGAAATGGGTGATTCTAAGCAATCAAGCATATATTTTGCCAAAACTGCAATTTCAGACTCTAGGCTGGATTTTCCATATAAACCACTGGCAGTTCAGACGGAAAAGACCAATCGAGCCGCTAAATAGCCTTTTAGAGGGAAATACACCTGTTCCCTCTGTCTCATTTGGTAATGTGCTAGGTCGCAGGATTCACACAGTAAGCGATACGGAGAGTCGCATAAGCACAGGTAAATAGCGGTAGGCAGAACTGGCTTATCTGGGTTTGCCCACGGGTATGAGACAGAGTGGGTGCAGGAGCAAAGGAAGGCGCCTTGCTGGACTATGCAGGTGTAGCAGTGGTCCATGCTTGTCTATATTTCCCCTTTCAGTCCCTCCCTATATACACCTCCCATTCCTCCGCCCCAGCAGCGCTAGCACTCAGGGAAGCCCGCTCTAGCCATATAGCGGAGGCGCCAATATGAGAAATGAAGCAAACTCAAGTGAAGGTCGTGCTGCTGGGCGACTCGGGAGTGGGCAAGTCCAGTCTGCTGTTCAGGTATGTCACTGGGACGTTTGAGGCGGAGAGGGGGGCGACCCTAGGGGCTTCCTTTATGTCGAAAGTCGTTTCCTTCCCCAATCTCCAGCTGAAATTCAACATCTGGGACACCGCAGGCCAAGAGCGCTACAAAGCCCTGGCCAAAATGTACTACAGGGACGCCTGTGTGGCTATTTTGGTCTACGCCCTGGACCAGCCCGACAGCCTGCTCAGTCTGCAGGGCTGGGAGGAGGAGTTGCGCCAGCATGGGCCTAGCAACGTGCTAATTGCAGTAGCCGCCAACAAAGAAGACACCACCAAAGCAGCGGATTCTGCAGGCGTCTCCTGGGCCCAGAGCCGCGGAGTCATATACTGCCGCACCAGCGCAAAGCTAAACACAGGAATCGACACTCTGTTCGAAGAAATCGCTATGAAACTAGAACAAGAAGCCTTGCAAACACTGCCCAAAGGACCTGTGCGGGTGGAGGCGAAGCCTAGGGGCAGACAAGCAGGGTGCTGTGCGGGAAATAAGACTAAGTAAATGGAAAAGAGCACAAATAGGGGAAATAGGCCGGAAAAGGACTACAAAAACGTACGATTTTGCAGAATTTATAGGGAAAAAGTGGGTAAAATCGCTAATAAATGCGAATTTTATGCATTTCCCCCTCTATTTTCAGCTCTAACGGACCATTCCTAGCCTACAAACTGCCATTTACAGGCCAAAACGCCCCAATCCACCCTTATCAGCCCATAGCCTACACTCTTCCTAGCCTTCTGACCGAGTCTAATCGGTACAGTAGACATTATAAGTTGAGAAAAGTATACAATTTGGTAGATGTTACATATTTTTATATACAATATACGATCTATAAGCCTGATCAGACTCTATCGGAAGTTGGGGAAACTGGGCCTAGTTTGAGGGGAATTGAAGGGAGTTGGGGGTTGTACCTGGATGCTGGCATTAGATTGGAGTTTAACTGGGAAATAACAGTAGAAATTGGCAAAATAGAGGTAAAAAGTTGAAAAAACGGCTGAAAAGCTGCGATTATTGGTACATTTTGCAGCGAAAAGGCTAAATTCCGGCGAATTACGAAGCAATTACTGTATATTTGCTTCAAAAACGCAAATTGGATTCATCTACTAGTAAGATTGCGCGAAGTAACACCGTGTTTCCAAGTAATCCCCTCTACTCCTCGCATTTCTCATACATCTAAGCCGTTTAGCCTATTCCCGCCTCATTTCCTAGCTAATTGGTCTAATTCAGCTGTCTGTCGCTGGTTGCGGGTTTGCGACCTGAGCTATATTCAAATGGCAGCCTCTATTCGTCTCTCCGAAGCCAGCGGGCGTCTCTGGGAGCGCACTCCTCCCTCCACCCCTCTCAGTCCCCTCCTCCTCCTGCACCCCGCCCCCAAGCACCGCTTCCTCTGCGCCTCTTTCTCCCCTGCCGCGGACTGGCTGGCCCTCAGCGACTCCAAAGGCACCCTCTTCCAAGTGCACCTCCTCAAGAACAGCTACAAAGCAGTGGCCCGCGGCTGCAACGGAGTCACTGCCCTGTGTATACTGCCCAGCGACCCTGAGGAAATCGCAGTCGCCTGCAGCTCTGCATGTGTATTCGTATACCAGACGACAGGGAGACTGCAAGGGACTCTAAAGGCCCACCGTAGTGCGGTTTTCCACCTTTCCTCGGCTAGAGGACTGTTGTTGACTTGCTCGGAGGATGCTTGTGTGCTGTGGAGGCAGGATTGGAGCAGAGTGCGGAGTCTGTTTGGGGAGAGGAATGGGTTTGTGTGGGCGGACTTTGTGCAGGGAGGGAGGTCGATTGTGACGGTGCATAGGGCGGGGGAGGTCTTTCAGTGGTCTTTGCAGACCTTTGCGCTGGAAAGACAGTACCAAAGCAGCGACCTATACCAAGCCTTTTCAGTCCTAACCACTGGGACTGAGTACCTTATAGGCGCTAGCAAGGAGAGAATCACAGTCTGGGGCTTGGAAGCCGCAGAGCCCCTGTATAGCCTAGGAGTGGATAGGGAAATCAGAGCGCTGGCAGGGATGAATGGCAAAGTGGGGGTGTTGGGGCAGACTGGAGGAGTGCATATAGTGGATTTGAGGACAAAAGAGACTGTGCAAGTCCCGGGATTGGCTGATTTCCAGCCTGTTGGCTTATTTACGGACCCGAAAGGCCTGAAAATGCTGCTGTTGGATGGGAATGGCGCTGCAAGTGTACTTACAGGGCTGATTTCCTCTCAATCTACCCCGTCTCCACGTCCATACTCCGCTTCCAAGCCAGTTCCCAGTCCTACTCCCTCAGATACAGACGTAAACTTGCTCTCATCCCAGGACAAACTGGAACTAACCCAACTAACTCCCAGCGAATTCCACCTCCAAGACCTCAAATCCCTACTCAAGAAGTACGGAGAGTTCCCCGACAAGTACCGAGTCGCAATTTGGCAGTCCATCCTCCAACTCCCCCTCAACGAACCCGAATACACAGCCTTAGCCTCCAAAGGCCTACACCCTGTATGCACCTCCCTCAGTGAACAGTACCCAATAAGGGACAAAGCGCTCTTTTCTCGCATGCAAAGGACCTTGTCAGCCTTATCTCACTGGAGTCCTGTATTTGCAGAGGCGGATTCTGTGCCGAGTACCATTTTCCCCCTGGTTTCCCTATGTGGCGGGCAGGAACTGGTATCCTTCGAGCTAATTGCGTGTTTGTACCTGAATTGGCTGCAGCATTGGTTCGTTTACTACCCAAATCCTCCGGTGGACTACTTGAATACCTGCGAAACACTGCTTTCCCGTATAGATCCGCAGCTAGTTTCGCATTTCTCGGCCATTGGGTCGGTCGCAGGGAAGCTAATTTGGCCGATTTTACGGTCTTTTTTGACGGAAATACTGACAAAGGAGGAGTGGCTGGTCATGATGGACCATTTGGTGGCCAATTGGGACCACCCGGAGCTGCTTATGTACTTCCTTGTGCAGTACTTAGCGTCCTATCGAGCCACTTTGATGACGATTAGGAACTTGGACGACCTGAACTACTTTCTGCATAAGCAAAATCCGGCAAATGTCGTGAAAACTATGCGGAAAGCGGAGGCTTTGATGCGGAAAAGTGACCTAAATAAGGATTTACAGGTACAATTCCTGCGCAGAACTCCCCTGCCTGCAGGGAAGTACCCTCTGTTCACAGCCTATCCGCAGTTCGAAGTGCAGCTGAAAGCGGACATTCGCCAGAGAGTTCAGGAAGAAGCAGCGGAGAGTCTGCGCCGCCAGGGCTATTTGGACGACTTGACCAGCCATTTGACAGAGTTGGAAAGCAAGGAAAAGCAGTACCGGGCCCAGCAAACCGCCCTAAGCCAGTTAGAACAGGACCGAAGACAGACCGAAGCCGTCATTGCAGCCACCACCCTCGCAGAAAGGAAGAAACTCGACCAAGAATCCCGCTCCAAACGCCTAAACCAGCTCAAACAGCTCCAAGAAACCATCGAAAACTCCCTCGACTCCCAACTAACTGCCAGAAAGACGGAATTAGCTCGATTAGAGCAGGAAATCGCCCACCGCAGGGCACAGGACCAGTACTTTATCGACAAAAAGATACAGGATGAGGCGATTTCAAGGCTAGAGTTCCAGAGTGCGCAGAAACTGTATGAGTTGACGAGGAGCAGGAGTGCGGAGGATGAGCAGAGGAGACTGAGGGACCAGATAGAGGCGTGGAAGAGGGAGCAGGAGTTGAGGGAGAGGCTGCTGGGCGAGCAGTGGACGCTGGAGGATGAGGAGAGAAGACTGAAACTGGAGGCAGTAAAGGAGCGGAAAATGAAGGAAATGGAGGCGCTCACCCTCGCCAACGACCGCAAAAAGCTAGAAATGCAGCAAACCCTGCAAGAACTCGAGCGAGAAGTGCGCACTCAGGGAGTCATTCGCGAGCGCAAGCTCCGCACTATCCGCGAAGAAGAAGCCCTGCGCACTGCCCAGGCCCTCGACCAACTCACCCAGGCCCAGACTGTACTGCAGCAGGAGGAACAGGCCCACTTCCGAGCCTTATTGGCCGAGGAACGGCGTCTGGCCGAGCGCAGAGCCAGGGAACGACTCGACCTGCTGGAAATAGAGCGCAGGAAGCAAGTCACCGATATGCGGGAACTGGAGGGGGAGATCCAATCCCTGCAGAAGCGCCAGCAAAGGGTGGAAGTCGAGGACAAGTTGGCTGAGTTGCGACATGAACAGGAGCTAAAAGCCCTGCAGGAAGAGCGACAAACGCAGGAAATGATGCTTAGAATTGAGGAAGAACGGCGCATCAAGCGGGAATTAGAGCTGGAAATGGGGCAAAAGGAGGAAGAACTCAGGGAAAAAGCCGAATTCCAGCAAGTTTTACGAGAAACCGAGGAAAGACTGCTGCGGGATGAGCGAATTCGCTTCGAATCTCAGCGAAAAGAACTGAGACTGCAGCAAAATGAGGAAGAAGCGGCCAAAGCCAGCGCCCACAACATCAAAATGTCCACTATCATCAGAGAAAGAGAGCGGCAGTTGCTGGAACTCACCCAAAGTCGCAGGCAGAATGAGGAAGAAAGGACCAGATCTGCCCAGTTTTCCAGGGTTGAGGAGGGGAGAAGCAGGGAAAGGGCTGGAGTGGAGGAGGAAAAGGCTCCGGTGCTAGGGAAAAACCGCAGTTGGGAGCTGGAAGAGACGGAAAGTCGCTCGGAAAGCGAGGAAAAGGCCTCGGAAGAGGCTGAAAACAGCAGAAAACTGCATCTTTTCGAAGGGAAACCCCGGCCTATCAGTGCAACCAGGCCCATTGCTGCTACCCGGCCTCTAAGAACTCGATTTGAAGGGTCGAAAAGCAGGGAGGAGGAGTACAGACCTGATTTAAGCCACGACTCCTTTTCAGTAAACGACGAACTCCGCTTCGAACGCGCTTCCCGCGACACTCCCGCTGCCACTTCCCCGCCTCCGCGCAGTCTCTCCCCCGGTGAAGCAGGCGAGCAGGTGATTTCCCAGCACGACACCGCCCACCGCAGCAACTACCGCCATGCTAGTTCCCCAGGCTCCTACAGCGACTCTTCCTATTGTGACTCTGAGAGTTCGCAGGGGTCGTATACTAGTGGGACTTCAGGGGGAGTGCCGCCTTTGCCGGAGAGGTATGTGTATGGCTCGAGTGAGGGGTCGTCGAGGACTGGGAGTGTCAGTGGGAGTGTAAGTGGGAGTGGGAGTGGGAGTTGGGAGAGGTCGGAGAGACAGAGCGGAGGGGAGGTGCGTAGAAGTCATTACTACTAATCGCTAGCTTAGTGGCGGTCTAGGAAGGAACTTAACTGCTATCGTCAAAGCTCAAAAGAAAGGTGTAAATGAGGATAAAGACCAGCATTCCTACTGCTGCCTCTACACAATGGATCACCAGTCCCTGCGTCACCACCCTCATTCCCACACTTTTCCACATTTCCCGCAACCCCACAACTGGGTTTTCCGGTATCTTGTCATCCAATTGCTGCTTCGTCTTGAGGAAATCCAAAGGGTGCGTCAGTGCTGAGCCCGCCACAGCGCCCACAATAGCACTCAGCACTAAGCTGAAAATAGAGGGATCTTCTGGTAATAGCGTTTCGTAAATCTGCCAGCAGACAAAGGCCCACATCGTATCTCTCAAGACCTGCGTAGCCACCCCTCTGCACCCCACACTTCCCTCTGAACTCGACCCTGCGTAGGCCCGGGTCCGAACCACTTCCACAGGAATCGTCACCGCTACAGCCACAACCCTGCTCCAAAAAGCCGTCACTCCGAATCCCCAGCGTCCAATCAGTCTCGCGGTCTGGTTCTTGAAGGACTCGTAGAGAAGGAAATACACTGCGTTGGAAGCTGCACCCACTAGTAAGGCAGGCACAGCGCCTTTTAGGAAGGCTCGGATGCCTTCGGATTTGAGGACGAGGGGGAGGGTTTCGTAGAGACTGGCGTCTGCACTCGTCATTTGGCGGGTCTTGAGGACGTCGAGAGGGTTGCAGAGGAGGGCGGAGCAGAGAGTTGCGATGGAGCTGGAGGCGAGGATGGCCGCAGAGGAGTGTGCTGCAGCCATAGACAGTTATTTATATTGATAAAGTGATTTGTTAGGTGCATATGAAGGAATGAAGCGGTTGCTTGAGTTAAAATTTGCTGCAAGACACTTGAGCCACAATTGCGATTCCTCATTGGAATTTCACCTATCGCCATAGGAGAAATATAAGTAGGAACAACTCAGCAGAGGGAAGAGCGCCGTGAGCAATATAGACTAAGATGGAAACAGGGATGTGCTCGCTGTGTCACTGGACTCAGGCCAAATTCGCCTGTGTAATCCCCGCTACTCCCATATGGGAAGTGTGCATGCCAATGGATTTAAGGACTTGTGTGGATATATAACCTGAATTTGTTCACAGGAAAGATCCGAGATTTACTATCGAAGGCAGTCACATTTACCTTAATTGATCCTCTATTTGATGAGTTTAGCAATTATAGTCCTGTAATCAGGGGAAACAGTCTCAGTCTCTTTCATAGGAAAACACTGCAATCGACACGGTATACCCTTAACCAAACTGTTGATCTTGGTACAGCCTATTGCTACATCCAGTCTGGTATTGACCTCTGCTTTGGTGGTACGACTCATAACCAGGTGTTTGAGGTAAATGTTAAAAACGGGACAGTAATGCGGGCCTCGAGTATGCATCAGAACCGGCTGTATGCAGGAATTTTTAATCTTAATGGAAAATGGGTATTGATATTTGGCGGAAAGGGTCCGATAAGTCTGAACAGAATATGGCCCGAAAATACAATCTTTCCCGCGACTCATTCTCTCTTTCCCGCTTCTACGGGGGTCATGCCAACCTCCCTATTCACCAAAAGTTCTCCCCTCGCTACAAGTCAACTCAAGTCCTTTCTTCGAGAATCCCAGTCAGAATGCAGTTCGAATACTACAGAGGGTGACATTTTCACTGGCCCATTTGGCTCTTGTTCTGGCTTCAATCTAGGAGTAACGCCGAAATCCAGAGAACGGTCTAGTCGTTAGGTGGGGGTCTTCGGGAGCCAGTCTCTTTTCGAGCCTTAACTAAGCCTTCGGCATTATGGAGGATCTGCGCAAAGGCCAGTAGTAACTTTATTGAAGAAAGCATTTTGACCAATACTAGCCGACCTAATCAGCTTTATTTTGGGCTCCTATCGACTTGCGCGTGGATCCAAAACGAGTAATCCTAATAGTCGGCGCTCCAGACATGCATAATTAGACTTACCTACAAAGCGAGATATATTGCCTAATGCATTCGCCAATCCTGACGCCAGCTTATTTATATGCGGAGACACACTACCCCAGATTCAAATGTGCATATATACTCATTGCTAATTCATGGACTAGGTCTGTTTTAGTGACTAGTCGTGAATCCCTACTGTTACAAGAGAGATGCAACGGAGGAATGGAGTTAGCGCAGCAGAAATGTAAATTTCCTGTCACTAGTGTGCAGTTTTACAAGTAGTGCAACTATGCGTCTGCCGACTGAAAAATGGTCCGCGAGTGCGGATTTCCGCCTACGACTTCCATCCAATCCCCGAGCAATACCCGGCTTTCTTTCACAAATCGCTCCTGCATCTGTCTATTTGATAAAGTTGCAACTTCCACTGTTAAAGACCACTACTGATAGGCAACTTTACCTATTTCCTAGTTAGGCTGGACGCCCGCTTCCCTTTCGAAATGGTCTGCTCACTTGTCCCATCCGTCTCATTTCCCCTAATTCTCCCCACTGACGCTGCCTTCCCCTGCTCCATTTTCCTCCGCTTGTACGGAAAATCAGTACTTCCGCGTCCAGCCACTTCCCAAACGACCGTCTCTGTCTGCCTTTTGTAGATTGGGATGAAGCCGTACCAACTAAAGGAGCTCACAGTGCGCGTTTCAGTGACTGTATTGGTGACAGGGTTATACTTCGCTTTAGGACTTGGGGGGACTAATTGCTTCCTTTCTTCCTCTTTAGCTGAGAGTCTGCGTTTCTGGTCCTGCACTTCAGCGTCGGAGAGTCGTTGCATAGAGGGCTGCCGGTTGATAGGGACAAAGGAGGTTGAGACGTTATGCGGTGTTTCTGGGACTTCTTCTGGCTCTTGGTGGTCTATATGGCTTGGTTCCGCCACGTTCCCTACAATTTCCAATGGGCAAATAACTTCCAAATTAGCTCTTAAGGTCGCAATCTGTATGGCCGCGTCGTCCAGTGCAACTTTTCCTGCTTCACTGTTGTTCGTCCACATGACATAGGGAATGTCGTGAGCTCTGCACAGGCTATCAATTACTCTCATTTTCCCATCCATAGTTTCGTGACGGGTAATGTCGGATTTGGTAATTACCACGATAATGCTCTTCAGTACCTCGGAACCATACATAGCTTTAGCCCGGGAAAACTGACTTTCCAGCCTAATGCTAGACTCCGCAAGCGACTGAACTACAAAAATGACATCCACTTGGTTAGTTTTCTTGGTCAAATTGGACTGAACACTCTCCGCTGCCTCTTTGTCCCTCTGAGTGTCCTCGAAATCCGGCATTTCGACACAGTGCAGGGTAGCATTACCTTCCCATAGTCTCAACCAGTCGTCACCCGAGATAACTTGGATGTTCTTAGTGGATGTGAGACCGGCATTGACGTCAAGAGGCTGAGAGCCCTTGCCAATGAGAAGGTACAGCAGACTGCTTTTGCCGAATTGAACAGAACCCTGCACAATTATGGTTTTTGACATAATTATAAGGCCATATCTGTATTTTTGGTATTATTATAGATGTCTACAAAATCATGAGAAAAGGAGAAATAAAAAAATGCACTGTATTAGAACTGAATGGGGTTTGCCTGTGGGTACTTACTAGTAAGGCTGGGAGGGCTACTATTTCCACCCAGGGAAGTGAGAGTGGGGAAAATCATTCTGAGCGATTGAGCTGTATATAGCTTGTACGCGTCTGCCCGGAAGACCCATTCCTAGGAACTACCTATGCTTTATTTTCTCCCTTTCTTGGTTGGTTGGTCCCCTTCCGCATGAGAAATGGGTCTTTTGGCGACTCTTTGGGTGGCTTTATCCGACAAGCGATGTTGGCAGACCCTCTCAAAATCGTCCTCACTCATCACTTCACAGGGCTGAACATTGCTGATAGCGGCTCTCAACTCAATTGCCTGGGAGGCCAATTTACTGATTGGTACATATCCATTTTCCCAAGAGCAGTTCACCCACAGGACACAGGGCACACTCTTGTCACTGCAGATTTCCTCCACTGCTCTGAGCTTCGTCATTAATGCTTGAGGAGTCACTATGTCCGACTTGGTCAAAATCACTACTGCACTCTGCAGTGCATTCGGACCGAAAATAGCCTCTGCACGGGAAAATAGATTTTGGAGTGATATCGATGCCTCCGCAATGGACTGGATGATAAACAGGACATCCACATGTCTGCTGCCCAACTCCCCCATTGTCAGTTGTACATGGCTCTTTCTCTCCTCATCGGTAATGCGCATGCAAGGGTCGTCCAGTCCAGGGCTATCAAAGCCACGTACCTCTGTGCTCTCTCCAGATATCAACATCCAGTCGGGAAATTTGATGACCTCGATGCGACTGGTGCAGGAGCGGCCGTCACCTTGTCCCACTTTGAAAGCGTCGGTCGCACTGATAAGGTTGAGGAAGCTGGACTTGCCGTGTTGAGTTAGGCCCAGAGTCGCTATTGTTTTGAAGCTGTTTGACATTATATTGCCTTATTATACAGCTCTACAGTTCTATGTCTATAAAATTGAAAAATGTAGATATCAATTGCCTGGATTCGACCAGTCTTTTCCTTCACGTTAGAAGTTCTGGTAAAGAGCTGGTTTGCTTTCTACTGCGAGGCTACCAAGTAAGAGAGGACTGCGGATATCACATGGAGGCGTTTCACCGGTAAAGCGCATCTTGGACTGTACATATGTAGTTTTAGGGTATATATTGGTCGCTATTACATATCAAAGAGTGCAAAGTATTAGCTGCGGGCTGAAAGTTCCATATAGTCCCCGAGTAGTCAATACCAAAGTGTTCTTTTAAGGCAGTTCTTACCAAATTCCTAGTTGTCATCTATTGGATAACGGTGCAATTTAATGCATATTAAAGGCCTATATGTATGCAACTTCGACACTTGAGGACAAATTTTACCTACTTCCTACTCTTCCGGTTCAAATTCGCCTGATACTCAGGGCATTTTTGTTTTCTTTCAGCTCGGCGCTCGCCCATAGACCGAGTGTGCTTCTCTTCCGCTTCCGTCCTCCTTTTCCCCAGCCCTCTTCACTACGTTTCCGTCCTGCAGCTTCCTAAGTTTATACGGACAATCAATCCCTCCACGCTGAATAGGTCTTTTCCCTGCTTGTTGGACTGTGTCTATTTGCGGTGGAGAGTAGGGGACTGTAGTATTTAGTTCCGCTGTAGTTTCAACTGATTCTTGCTTGCTCTCTTCGACTGTATACTGGTCCTGCATCTCCGAAGCGGGAATACTCTGTATAGGGTGCGGCTGGTACATAGGATTGAAAGAAAATTCTACCTGCTGCGGTAGTCCCCAGACTTCCTTTGGATAGCCGTGACTCGCAGTCCTTGGTTCTGCCGTATTTCCTCCGATTTCAAACGGGCGAATAACTCCCAAAGCAGTTCTTAACGCATCAACCTGGTCGATACGCATATTTCCTGCTTCACTGTTGTTCGTCCACATGACCCAGGGAATGCTGTAAGCTCTGCACAGCATATCGATTTCTCTTATTTTCCAATCAACATCTTCTGGAGGGGTAATGTCGGACTTGGTAATTACCACGATGATGCTCTTTAAGACCACGGAACCATACATAGCTTTAGCCCGGGAAAACTGACCTTCCAGGTCGATTCCAAACTCCGCAAGCGACTGAACCACAAAAAGGGCATCCACTAGTTCAGTTGTTGACGCTAAAGTGAGTTTAACACTCTTTACAGTCTTTGTATCCCTTTGAATATCCCGAAATTCTGGCACTTCTACAAAAAGCAGTATCAGAGGGCTTACAAACACTTTCGACCGGTTGATGCACCACACAAATTGGACTCGCTGGTTTGCGCCGAAAGACTGAGATCCCTTGTTGATGAGAACATTCAGCAGTGTGCTCTTTCCACTCTGAGTATGACCCTGTACGATAATGGTCTTGAGCATATATTTATAGCCATTAGTTAGTATTTTCGTTACACAGCAAAAATGTCTACAAATTCAGAGAACAGTAGAAACTTCTTGGAATGCACTGCAGCAGAACTGAATGTGTGTTGCTGCCCGGGGCTCTACTAGTAGCGCTATAGGACTATGATCTCCACCCAGGAAGGCGAAATTATGGGTATAACAGGGAAAATCAGTTCTGGACCTATTAAACAGTGGCTCTTCCGCGTCTACCTGGAAGCCCTACTTTAAGTAACTTCCTACTTACTTCCTACCTTTCTTGACCGGATAGTGACTGTCATAGCGCATAGTCTTATAAGGGATATAGTCAAGAGCATGTAATAATAGTCTATAGAGACACAGAGAGGGTACATTCTCCTGATATAATCTGTGAATTAAGGTGGATTAAAGGGCCGTATGTATTTAGTGGGATATTGTCATTTTCACGTGCATATACGGGCATGTGATACAATACGCGGACTGTGTATGTGTAGTTTTAGGGTATGTATTAGGGGCTTTTACATAGGTCTGTTGACTGAAAAGTCGGAATTCCGCGCATAGCTTTCTCTATATATCCGAAATTGTCAATACAATCTGAGGCGATTCTTGCGTTTTGTAGTCATTTGGTGGATAGGGGTGCAATTTACTCGGTGTAAGAGACCTATTTGTATGTGACTTTGACATTTGAGAACGACTTTTACCTACTTCCCTCTCTTTCGACCGGAACTCGTCTGATTCTCAGTGCACCTTTGCTTCTTTGAGTTCGCCGCTTTACTCACAGACCGAGTTTGCTTCTTTTCTGCTCCACAGACCTCCTTTTTCCCAGTTTTCGCCACTACGACTGCTTTCTTTTCCTGCAGTTTCCTAAGTTTATACGGACAATCGGTACTTCCACGCTGAATTGGTCTTTTCACTGCTTGTTGGACTGTGTCTGTCTGAGGTGGAGAGTAGGGGACTGTAGTATTCAGTTCCGCTGTAGTTTCGACTGGGTCTTGCTTGCTTTCTTCAACTGTATCCAAGCCTTTCTGCATCTCCGAATCGGAAAGTGTATGTATAGAGGGCTGCTGGGTCATAGGGAGGATATGAGTTTCGACCTGTTGCGGCGGTGCCGGGGCTTCCTCAGCCTCTGGATTGCTTTCAACCATCGGTTCCGCCACATGTTCTACAATTCTCAATGGGCGAAGACACTCCAAACCAGCCCTTAAGACAAAATCTTGGTACTGCGCAACTCTCTCAGTTTCACAGTTGTTCATCCACTCAATCCAGGGAACATTGTTAGCCATGCACAGCCTATCGATTTCTCTCATTTTCCCCTCTACATCTTCTGGAGGGGTAATGTCGGATTCCGTAACTATCACGATAACGCTCTTCAGAGCCTCAGACCCATATATAGCTTTAGCCCAAGCGAATTCCCTCTCCAACTTAATGTCAGCCGCAAGCGACTCATATATATAAATGACATCCACAATGTTAATTTTCTTAGCCAAATTTGACCGAATACTCTCCGCTGCCTCTTTGTCCCTCTGAGTACCCTCGAATTCAGGCAGGTCAGCATAGAGCACTTCGAAAGTTTTTCCAACACGTCTCAGACATTTGCCGCGCGAGATACATAGCGTTTCTTGACCGAATATGGGAATGGTATCAGTGGGTTGGCTGCTTTGGTTAAATGCATCTGGAACTTGCGCTGACTCGAACTCTGGAAATTGCACTTCAGACTTTGACATTATTAATAGGCCGCTTAGATTCCTATAAATTTGCAATATGTCTACAAATACGAGTGAAGTGGAGAAATTCCCTAGTTAAGTCTAAAGCGTTATAGCGGCTCTTCCGAATCTATTTGGAAGGATTATTCCAGTGAACTACCGACTCACTTCTTGACAGGTAGTTCTCTAATTCCTAAGCAAGCGATCTTTTAGGGACTCTTTGGGAGCTTTTTCCTTCGAGTACAGTTTGCGGATCTCTCAAATTCGTCTGCATCCATCACTCCAGGGCTGAGCCTTGCTGAAAGCCGCTCTCAACTCAGCCTTCTGGTAGGCAAAATGGCTGATTGACACATCTCCATTTTCCCTGGAATTGTCGACCCACAAGACACAGGGCACATCCTTTTCTCTGCAGACTTCCTCCGCTGTCCTGGTATTAGCCACTATTGCTTTGACACAGGCTATATCTGACTTGGTCGGAATCACTATTGCACTCTGAAGTATACTTGGACCGAAAGTCCCTCTGCATCAGCAAATAGACTGAGGACCGACATCTCTACCTCTGCTTTCTCCGCAATGGACTGGAAGATTGGCAGGACGCCCACTCGTCTGATACCCAACCCGCCAAAGAGAGTCTCACCCCCCTCGCTGACTTCTCATAGGAAAAGTCAGTGCTGAGTGAATGTCCAATCTCCAAGCAGCGTATTTGTGTGTCCTTTCCATATAGTCCCAGCCAGTCCGGAAACGGAGGGGCTCGGTTTGACGGCTGTATGGGGGAACATCATTATGTCTCACTGTTAAAGAGTCGCTCCACTGATAAGGTTCAGGAAACTAAATTTACCGTGCTTAAAATGACCAAGCGCTACCACTGTTTTGAAGTTGTTTGCCGTTATAACCCATTGCCTACCAGACTTCTACAATTAGGCGTCCCACAGTTAAAAAGGGAGACCTGGCTTGCGGTGAATTGGGGCCTTCACATGCCTAGAAGACCTCATAAAGCGCTGGTTTGGCTTTCTACAGCGGGGCGACCAAGTGGGAAAGGCCTCCATGCACTTCTTTGGCATTTCTGCAGCAATCACTATGCTAGTCCGGCATTTCTCTAAGTACAAGCTCTCGCTGTCCTAAACTACTAAGTACTGAACCGTGGAAGCGCCGTTACAATCGCCTGCTCCTGCCTTTTCTTAACTCGGAGTTTTATTGGAAATCCCCATGCGATGTCTTCGCAGCTGAAATCACAGGGGAATCTCGATTTATCCATGGGAAAACATTAGCAGAGGAAATACGGAGCAACTTGAGACAAGTCCTTTTGTAAGCCGACACAAAGAACTAGACCTAAGCTATTTGGAAAGACTAATAGAGTAGGCGCTAATACAGTGTTGTCAATAGATCTAAGGAAGAATTCTCGGAGTCCACAGGGTGCCTTTAGCCTTAGAGCGGGTAATAGATGGAAGCAAGCCAGTGCTCCCTCTGTCTCACGACTCAGGCCAAGTTCGCCTGTTCCTGTGTGTTTCCAGCCATTCCCCTCTGCGAAGTGTGTCTCCTCCCTCACCTGGACACCGAGGGAACCCACATCCCTGTGTCTAGTAGGAAGCAGGAGTGGATTTGGCCAGCTCCAGGAGAGGGACTTGAGTACTGCGAGGACTGCAGGGCAAAGCCTGTTTTCTCCTTCTGTCTCTGCTCCAATCCGCCTAAAAGACGCTGTGAAGACTGCGACACTGCCCACTCCCAAAGAACCCCGCAAGTCTACCATTCCAGACATCCCATAGCCGCCTATGCAGCCGCCACTCGGGTACCTGTAGAGACTTATCGAAAGAAACAGCAGTACATCAGTCACTTCGAATTCAGTATAGGTGAGGAGTTGCCTCGATTTGATGCCTTTGTGAAGCAAGTGAAAGAGGAGTTGGAGACACTTCTAGGGGAAATCACAGCGATGAAAGAGTCCTTATTGGACAATTTGCAGGCTGAAAGAGTCAAACTGGTCTCTGCATTGGGGGAAATCCAGCAAGCGATCGAAGCTAAGCGATACACTGCAAGCGCCAACATCACTACCTATTTAGACGACTATGTTGAGACCGGGTATCAGGATATGCGCGAATTGGACCTGGAGATGTTCACAGGGACTATACACCTGCAGGAAATACGAGCTTTACTATGGAAAGCAGTCTCCTTTGCCCAGTCTTCCTATCGCCTCTATTACGCAGTTGCCAGACCTGTGAATGCTATTCCTGTTCTCAGGGATAACAGTCTGCGCCTGTATGATGGGGAAACACTGCAAGCGGCTGAAATTAAGCTGAGTCAGAGCACTAGCATTTGTGCGGGCACTGCCTATTGCTATATACAGGACAATGTGGTGCTTTGCTGTGGGGGTTCGGCTCAGAATAGGGTGTATGAGGTGAATGTGCAGTCTGGGGAAGTGGTGCAGGCGGCCGAAATGAACCAAAATAGGGAATATGCAGGGATATTCAAGCTGAAAGGAGAGGTGTTGGTCTTCGGGGGAAGGATGTATGGGGAAATGCTGGACAGTGTGGAAAAGTATGCAGTTAGAGGGAAAGTTTGGAGTGTGTTGCCTTCGCTACAGCGGGCAAAATACGCCTGCTCCGTTTGCAAGCACAGCAGTGGTCTCTACATCGCTGGCTATAGCGATTTGACTGCTGAAAGCACCATAGAGGTTTTTAGCCCTCTTAACGAGACCTGCAGACTGCTGTCTACTGTCAGCGGCCCTTCAGGAATCCTCTGCTGTGAGGGAAATGAGCTCTACCATATTAGACTCAACCGAATAGAAGTGGGAAACCTCACAAACAGCCAAGTTTCCCTAACATTTACCAAGAAAGGCACAATTGCGCAAAGGGGAAATGGAGTGTACTGGCTGTGCTTCCCTACATGTGTCAGCAATGGAGAGGTAGTGGGGGTGCTCACAGCTGTGGGAGTTCCCTGTGGACTCTTCCGCTTCAACTCTGCTGGAGTGCACTTCTCTCAAGTCGTCAAGTTCAGCTATTACCCAAGGGCTGACTAATAGGTAGTTTTATAGAAAGACCCTGCTGTCGGAGTGAATTGGAAACCTGATATTAGACCAAAATGTGTAAGATAAGGAAAAGAGGCAGATATTTTGAGGAAAATACAATATATTTATACTATAAATACGGAATTTCATCGGCAAAATCAATTATTTCGATGAAAGAATCAGCGAAATTAGCGAAAAACCAGAATAATCGATAGGAAGCCTGGCAGAGGAAATATAGAACGAAAATGGCAACAAAACAGGCTCTTCCCACTTCAAACTTTAGGACCCTGTGGCATACTCGGAACTTAATTACGGTCAAAGGAGAAGCAAGAGTCGAAGTTACGCTTACAGCAAGACTCGCAAATGGATGTTTGGAACAGTATTAGAGGAAATGAGTAATTTATGATCAAACTCAGCGAAAAGGTAGATAAAGCGATGTGATTCAAAAGCAAAGTGGTCTTTTGAACTAGTTGCCCAGCCAAAGTCGCATTGCTAATATAGTCTAAGATGGAGGCAGGGCTGTGCTCTCTATGTCACCGGACTCAGGCCAAATTCGCCTGTTCCTGTGTAATTCCCGCTACTCCCATCTGTGAAGTGTGCATTGCCACTCAC
>Ga0247837_1006210_pt1 | contig 17032 bp, 14 predicted proteins | sample LaCtaG_2_FD_187115 | JGI IMG/M metagenome (GOLD analysis project Ga0247837, IMG submission 187115) | Freshwater microbial communities from meromictic Lake La Cruz, Castile-La Mancha, Spain - LaCruzMarch2015_14.5m | ecosystem: Environmental > Aquatic > Freshwater > Lake | place: Spain: Castile-La...
TGATTGTAGACCATAGCTGAAAATGCTTATATCAGTAGTTAATACCAAATAAGGGAAGAAAGGCTGAAATTGGGCAGAGTGAGCGAATAGCATAAAGACCAGGAAAAGCGATAAACTGAGTTGGAGACTGTAGTAGCTGAGTAGTAGACAGCACATACATTGAGGAATTCCGTAGAAGCGGAGTTCGTAACTCAGCGGCGGGCGGGCCAGAGAATAGCGCAGAGAAAGCAGCCCCTCCCACATCTTTCTATATATCCGATTAGAAAACTATGCTAAATGTACCCGATTTCAGTCCTTCACCAAATCACCTTTGTCATTAATGCCTACCCTAACACCCTAGGCTACTCATATACAAATAAGCTAGATTCCTGCGATGTTTTCGACACTTGCCTTCCACTATCCAATAACTGACCTCTAAGAGTGGAAACTAGTGCTGATGCGTCCTAAGTCTTAACTAGCCTCTTCTTCTGCCTCGTCGCTGTGAATTTTCAAGTAGCGGACCTGGTACGTGTGCTTGTCTGTCGCCACCACTCTGAGGTAGTCAGCGATCTTGACCTTCTTGAGGTACTTCTTAGTCAGGTACTTGAGGTAGCGCTTGGAGAAAGGCACGGAGCTGCTGAGAGTCACCTTGGAAGTGTCGGCTGCCAGCTGCACTCCGGCTCCGAAGTTGCCCTTCTTGCCGTCCACCTTGACACGCTCCTTTAGGTACTTTTCGAAGTCCCGTAGTACCAGCACTTCGTCCTCCACAGGCTCTCGGCAGTCTATCTCGAAGCGGAGAGCCAGTTTCTTGCCCTCTACTTGACCCTTTTTCTTGCTAGCAGCCATTACTAGCCACAGGCACTAAATGGCAGCCTGCAAGGCCGTGCAGCCTGCTGGGACTTAGCAGGGGACGGAAGTGGTGCGCTCTAATGGACTTGAGGAAGACATGTGCTGCTTAATTCCTATGCATCGGCCTCGAACGATCAGTCCACTATCGATTGATGAGGAATGTGATGAGCGATTTAGAGGGAGTTAGAGGCAAATACTATAGAAAACTGGCATTTCGCCTTTCGGCTAATAGGCCACTGCCTACTGTTATGAGTGGCAGAGCCGCCTTCCTAAGTCACAGGTCTGTAGCCATGGAAATCGCACCTATTTCACATCTGCTAATTAGCGAGAGTTGACAATAGCCTCCTCCAAAGCCACAGCAAGGCTGCGCTGCATCGTGTCCGCCGTCTCCTCATCTGTGTCACAGTCATCGTCTTGTCCCTGCGGCAAGTCCAGGCCTCGGTCCGCCCCAATCGCTTCATCCCTGTAACACCTGAAAAACTGCACAGTGCCAGTTTCTGCGTCATACAGTTGCACCATAACCTTTGGGATTACTTGCCGAACTCCCTTAAATCGCTTTTCTTGGTGGGCGCATATGTTCGTCCTCCCTCGTCTTATAGGGCGAATTGGACTCAAAATCAGCTCTTCTGCACAGCTGTCGAAATCCAGTCTGCGCGGCACTATTGGCGAGACGACCAATTTGCTGAGCGCTGGAAATTTGACCGCGCTGTTTTCCTTGGTCTCTATAGAGTCGCGGAAGGAACAGCGGGACCGCGCCTTGCTGCAGTGGCCTGCAGCGGCAGCTTTGAGCACTAGGGAAATCTCTGAGCCGTGATCGTCGGGTCCTCGCAGCATTTTGATTTTAAACCCTGGCGCGCTCTACTCTGGCAATTAACTAGGTGAAGTTTTCGTCGGGGGCGAAGTACTCTTTTGTGAAGACGGAAACTCGCAAGTCTTCCCGCTCCATGAACTGCAGCGGCCACTCCACTAGGAAGCCAACCACTTGTGTCGGGTCATATGCAGTCGACTCGGGACGTTCCCTCGGCAAATCACTCACTTTTTGATAAGTATCATCTGGACAGCAGGCGAAAGTCCTCCTATAAAACTCCGTGTTTCGCTGGGCCACTTGATCCCAAACTGTAGCGAAAAGTGGATTAAGAGGGTCTCTGAGTTGGCTGATATCTGTGCAGCCGCTGAATTCTTGAAACAGCTTTAGTCGTAGCTCGAGCACACTGGCTGAGACTTGAACTGACTGTCCGGCTAGCTGGGATTCCACCTTCTTCTCGTCTCTAATTACCATCGCTATTTCAGAGTCTCGAGTCCCTAACATACTTCGATCATTGACATTCGCACTCCCCACAATCGCAGTGTCGTCATCCGTTATCATGAGTTTGGAGTGGACATAGACCAGCTCAGTGCAAGGGACTCCGCAGGGCGAGAGTGCATGGGTGCGCAGGCCGTAGAACTGGATGTATTGGTGCGGGTCAGGGATGTTCGCATCAGTTCGGAGTTGGGCAAGGAGGGAGTTCGGTCCTTTGCATATAGTCTGCTGCTCCCAGTAGAGTTCCAAGCGGAGTAGGGCGGCTGCAGGGTCGTCTATAGAGCCTTGGAAGCCGGGTAGGAGGGGTAGAACTACAATCACTTTGAACGCTTCTTTGTGTGCGGCGGCTACTTTGATGCGCTCCACCAAGGCCTGCGCGACTTGGTTGGCCACAATGTCCCCCCCTGTGCTGGATATGAAGAACTGGTTTTCGATGTATATGAAATGGTCCGCTTGGTCAATCAGGTGCAAGTAAGCCAAGTGCACACTAGCCTCCGGCGCTACTCCCATCGACCAGGGACCGACGCTCCTAACCACCTGCCCTTGCTGAGTGCCTTTGCGCTGTTCCCTGAGGTTTTGCAGCACTAAGCCGCTGTCTTTTAAAGCCTCTACTTCCTCTATGTCGCTGAGACTGGCCTCGGATCTCTTAATTATTGAGTCTCGGGAGGTGTGCTTGGTGGGGTGAGTCATCATTTGGCGGACTTGTTGGTAGGTTGGGGACTCGTCGCAGGGCTCGACTTCGATGTTTTCCAGGCGAATTGAGGGCTGCAGAAGACTCTTGCGTCGGCGATAAGCGGTCGTTACGTCTGTCATAATGTGGTTCCACAGCTCGATAAAGTGCAGAGACACATCAGCTGCAACTGCACCTGTGGCCTTCACCCCAACGTCATGCCAAGGCATGCGTGGAGTCTGCAGTCTGTCAATTGTGTCTCTGGCGTACCTCTGCACTCCCTCAAAGTCATGCACATAGCAATTGTAATAGTCGATTCCAGGCCAATTTTGACCAGAGTGCTCGAATAGGGCATGCTGGGAAGTGTCCCAGCGACCATACGCCATGTCAAATCCTCCCAGAAACGCTACTTCCTGGTCAATGCATACCACCTTCTCATGATGAGCCCACAGCAACTCCCCGCCAGTCACCGACCTGCACGGATGTCGCAGCACGCGAATGCGAGGACTGCGCTGCTTGAGTGTTCTCTTCGTGTGCAAGGAGTTGAGATCAAGGGTGAACTTCACTTCCTTGTACAGACTCACACGCACACGGATGCCTTGGTCTGCAAGTCTGCCGAGGACTTCCACTATCTGTGACTCAGGGTGTTGCTCTGGAGGCCGCAGGAGGTACATTTCAGGACTCAGCCAGAAGTCCGCTACAAAGACTTCTCTTTGAGCGTGGATTAAGCACTCGTAGAGAGACCGGAAGTAGTTCTCTCCGTCCACATAGAACTGCACCAGACAGTCCTTCCGGACAGGGAAGGAGGACTGATAGGGATTGGCTGCTTCGCTCCATAGAGACTGAGAATATGCTTGGGTGATTGCAGACTGCCATTCCCTCATTTCCCCTAGAGAGCCTGCCCGGAACAGCAACTCACGCTGACTGGCTTGCACTCTGATTCCGTCCTCGTAGCCTGTGTCTTCCCTGCCCGCCAGCACTCGAAACTGCCCTTTGAACGGCAGTGCTTCCTGCAGCACTCGGTCACGCCTCTTCATCAGATAGCTGATCGAGGAGTCCCGAAGCAGCAGCCAACGTTGCTGGAACCTGCGGAAATAGCGGGAGCAGTTGCAAACCCGGGCTTCGTTCCCTATCCGTCCTCCAGTGCGTTTGAGCACATAGCCTTCCTTGCGCTTGCTGGAAGTCCCGTCAAAGGACCGTGCACTGACTTCGAGGAACTCCAGTACAGGCTCGGAGTGCAGAGTGTCAGGCCGAGCCACGAGTCCTAACAAGTAGCTTTCCAGGGCGCGCTGCTGGTCTGCGGGAGCCAAGGCAGTCAGTGTGGCAGAAGCCGAGAGTGGAGTCACAGGTGCTTTCGCTGTATGCAGGAGTTGCTTTCGGAGGGTTTCCTGCAGGGTGTAGACCTGGGCCAGAGACCGGACGAGTTGCCAGGTGAAGGTTCGGTCCTGGGAGTCACAGGCGAGTTCCAGTACAAAGTGAGTGGCGGAGGCAGGGAGCAGGCCAGTGCAGGAGAGGGTGGGACTGAAGTCTGCGGGCAGACCTTCCATTTCTAGATCCCTCCACTACTCAGAAGGAGAGACTCAGCCACTTGTAGCCTTTAACGCCAATTCGCAGTAGTATGAAACCCAGCCAAAGAAGGCTTATAGGCCTTAGCGGTTTCTACTCTGGACTGGGTCGTTAGAGACCGCAAGCAAGGGAAACGTCAATTCTCAGTCTTATGGTGAAGCCTAGGGACCTGCTTGAAATTACACTCAATCGAATATAATTACTTCTCCACATGGCCGAACCTGCGCCAAGGACGCTAGGCTACTGGAAGACTCGGGGGCTAGGAGAGCACATTCGCATGCTACTGACGCACCTAGAACTGCCTTTCGAGAACGTCATGTACGAGACTGGAGACCCTCCCCGCTTCGACAAAACCTGCTGGCTGTCCAAGAAGTTCACACTCGGCCTGGACTTCCCCAACTTGCCCTACTTCATAGACGAAGACATCCGTCTCACAGAGAGCGACGCTGTGCTCAAATTCGTCTGCCGCAAGTATAAGCCAGACTACCTGGGAACAACTAATGAAGAAAAGGCAACTATTGAGATGTTGATGGAAGTCGTGGGGGATATGAAGCGGAGGATGACGAGGACGTGCTACAGTCCTGCTTTCGCCTCTCTCAAAAGCGACGCAGACTTATACGTCCGGGAAAAGCTGGAAAACCTAGCACGCTGGCTACAGCCTCGCACCTGGGCAGTGGCTGAGAGACCTACTCTCGCAGATTTCGACCTGTTTGAGTCCCTCGCCTTCGCGAACGTCTTCTACCCCGGAGGCTTGGCTGCTGTTTCCGACGTCTTCGCCCGCTATTCCCAGCAATTCCGGACTTTGAAGCACATCGCCGAGTTCGACGACCGCAAGCCAAGGCTAAAGTTCAAGAACAAGTACTCCCGTCTGTCAGAGCCAGAGCTTAAATAGCTACTTCCTCGTCCGGGGTGTTGTCAGGCGGCGTAGGGAGGAGGGAGGGCCCTGCGTGGTTGAAGGTCACAGGCTCTGGCAGGACTTTCGTGCAGTCGCGGTGGGAACTGCTGAGGTCGGCACTGGAGGAAGCGTCGACTTCGACGTCGTATTTGTAGTCTTTGTGGGGGAAAATGCGGGAATTCGGGGTGGGGATGAGAGTGCGGAGAGAGGGGAACCAGGCGCAAATGCGTGGGCAGAAGGCAGGACAGTAGGCAGCGACTTGGACGGCGTAGACCATCAGTAGGCACTTGGCCCAGGAAACTAGGAAGTAAGCGTTAGCAGCTATAATGAGGACCAGCAGGACCAGTTGTAGCCAGACATTGAGTCCGCTGGCCAGGTAGTACAGTCCACATATGAGCGTGACCGCGGAAGTGAGGATCGACTTGAACTCCAATTGATTGAGTTCAGAGCTGAGAAAGGGCTGGAAACGCAGTTGCAGTAATAGAGCTAATAGCAGGACAATTAGTACTGTGAGAGCTTGTACTTGCACAGAAGATGAGGAAGTGAAGGAAAGTACACTTAGCACTGCGATTTTCCTGGCTAAAGTCACGAATTCCCAGTAATAGCGTTCCGGCACATATCCCATGTATAGAAACCCGAAGCGAAGCTTGATATTAGGGGAGTGGAGACTACTGCGGATGTAACAAAGCATGCAAAGCACTAGCAATGGAACTCCGAAAACCCATATAACGATACTTGGCAGAGCCAGACCCAGGGCGTACACTGTGTGCTTATGGTCCCAGCAGCGAATCGCCATATCCCTGCGCAGCCACCACTCCCCAGGCAGTACTTCTAAGCAGTTAAACAGTGAAAAGGTTGAATTCACCAACTTCGGATACACCACGAAGAAAATCACTACTACACTTAGGACATTCTGCCGTAGCATGTAGGAACGGTCTCCAGTCTTTAGACTAACAACTGCCCATACAGAGGCGGTAGCCAACAAAGCGAGCACAGGCATAATCGTCACCACTGCAAGGTCTTGGAACAGGACTGGGTCCTGGAAACCCACTTGGTAGTACACGCAGTCGTAGGAAAAGAACTGCTGGGAGGCGCCGCCCACTGCGTCTTGAGTGTTAAAAAGCTGTTTGGCTACTTCTGGCCACTTGAGGTCGAAAGTGGAAGTCAGCATTGTAATTTGCAGGTAATTGAGGAAAATGCGGAAATAAACAGATGTGAATTTGCCGGATTTGATATTGACCATTGTGCTTCTCACTAGGAACACCAGACATATCAGACCCACTATGCCCAACCCCACCATTTTCAGCAGGGTGAGGAACAGCACTGGACAGGCCGCACAGTCGTCTCGCCCAGTCCTCGCCCAGTCTTCCTCACAAGACTGACAAACCGGCCCTCTATACCCCTCCGCACAGAAGCCCAGCAGCGAGCTGTGATTCGCACTACCAATACAGGCCAGGTCAGAGAAGCACGTCCACAGTAAATCGCTACTTTCACTGGCTCTCCAGTACCCAGTCTGTGGGTAGATCTTCGCTCCGCCCAGACAGTCAGCACCGCGGGGACAGGGCTCGCAGTGAGTGGAGTCCAGGACCAGAGAGTAGGTGTTGAGAGGACATACGGAGCAGGCGTTGTTCACTACACTTTCTCCGAGTGCACACTTGCGGAAATTCAAAGTAAATATCAACGGCTGCACATATAGACTGTCTACTACAATTGATACATTGTGAGCTTTGCCAGGTGCAGCGGTCAGTGCGAAGCCTTCGAAGTCCAATTTCCCACTAGCGGATTTGGCTTCAATATGGCCACTGACGAGGACTTCTTGTATATCAGCTGCTATCTTGGCATACAGGTTATTGGCAGTAGTGGCTACCTGCCCGAGTTGATCTACTAGTTCGAACTGGACAGTGCTATGGAGGACCTGGCCGCTAGGGAAATCTTCCAGCAATTCAGTTGAAAAGCTGCTGAGGCGGACGTTGGAAGCGTCAGATCCCAAGTCCGGACCATAGGCCGCAGAGTTATTGGAGAAGGTGAGATTCTGTCGCAAAGGTGCAGTAGCGACCCAGTACAGTCCTCCGCCTCCTTGTCCTGCCTGGTTGGAGCGGAATTCGCAGTCAGTTACATTCACTCCCTGTGTGGAGTTCAGGTAAAGGCCCCCTCCGGGCCCCGTAGCCACGTTATTCACAAAGCTGCTGGTTCGAATATCCGCATACACTCCGCATAGCCTAACCGCTCCTGTAAGTCCGGTGCACTGTTCAAAAGTGCAATTCCTCATCGAGAACGGAACTTTGCCGTTGTCTCTATGCAGGTGCAAAGCTCCACCCGTCTTTCCAGCTAGTCCTTTAAAGTGGCAGTCAGTGATGCTGACTTGGTCAGGGTTGATTATCCACAAAGCCGCTTCTCCCAATGTCGTAGAGTCGGAAAACGAGCTGCTTGTAATGTGAATGTCAGGGCAAGTGGCCATCACACTGTACCCTTGTATCCGCAGGAAGTGGCTTTTCTGCATGCTTAGGCTGGACTCCTCGCAAAGCAACGCTGCACTGTTTGCACTCAGAGCTGCACTATCCGCAAAGACCACGTCTGCCAGAGTAAGGCTACTGAAGCGACGGATGTAAAGCACTGCATACAGCTTCACAGTAAGTCCCCGCAGTTGAGTGCCTGTGAGAGTCAGCTGCGAGCCCTGAGCTTCTACGATCGAACTAGTGCAAGTGGAAGTCCGGAGGGTGGAGCCCTGGTCCCGCCACTCACTGTCCAGCAGTAACTCCAAGGCACAGCCAACATTCCCTCGCAACTCTTCGAACAGACAGTATGAAGTGCGCAGGGAACTCATCAGCAGGTCAATTCCCGCCTCCAGGTGTAAAGGACGGTTGTCTCTGATAGTCGTGAATTCGAATAGTAGTTGAGCCACACTGGCCAGTATTACTTTTTCCCCAGTATTCCTCCACAGGGAGCAATTACGTAGAATCAACGGCGCTCCTTGTATATCAGACACGTACATGACAGATGCTTCTGATGCAGAGTTGTGCTGAAATATAGTGTCTTCAATGAGAGTTTCTACGTTATTTTCAATAGTCGCTGCACCTGCCTTGAGGTCTGCAGAGTTATTGGAAACCAGACAGCCTTTAAACACTGCAGTGCTAAAAGGTCCTGAAATGTCGAAAGCGCCTGCTTCGAGACTAGCGTGGTTACTCACAAATGTAGAGTTGACAAAGAGGGAATTCGAAGCCTCCTGGGCCAGATAAGCTCCGCCCTGGTCCGCAGAGTTATTTACATACACAGAGGCCTGGTCTGCATAGTTTCCCCCAGCATTGAGAACTGCCCGGGCTATGTTGTCTCTGAAGACACAGCGAGCCGTAGCAACTGAAGACTGCTGGAGAGAGTTGGCGTTCACCTCTATGCAAGAACTGCCGAATGCTTGCTCGAAGCGGCAATCTTCGATTCGAGTGAGTGTAGGGTTGGTAGCAGTGCTAGTGTTCGTTAGAACGGAAACACCGCAGTTGTCGTCTCCATGTGGCGACTGACAGCGTAGAAACCCACAGTGAGACACAAGCAGTTCTCCGGAAATCTGCGAAGAGCGAATCACTCCCAAGACAGAGGCCTGAGTATCGGTAAACTGGCAGTGCTGGATCCTGGACAGTTGGGACTGGACGGACAGGCGGAGTCCCACTAAGGCGATAACTCCGCCTTGAGAGCTGGTAAAGCTGCAGCGGGAAATCCACACAACTTCGGGAGAGTTGCTGATACTCTCAATGTGGATGTCAGCCGCGGAGTACCCAATCACAGTGTTCGAAGCGAACTCACAGTCTTCCACCACTACAGTGGATACCTTGCCGGTTTCACTGTATAGCAGAAACACGTAAATCCCTGAGTTCACACTTCCGTGGTTTCGAAGGAAGTGAGAGTGAGAGACGGTGAGGTTGCCTCCATAGTAAGCAAGGCCGGATTTGCCCTGCAGGTCTTGATTGTCCTGAAAAGTGCAGTCAATTACAAGAGTGGCGGCCTGGTTCAAGGAAATTGTCTGGCGCCTATTGAAGTTCTGTAGGAGCGCTGAGCCCAGGTTGCCCCGGAAATCAGATGAGGAGAGGAGGAGTAGGAAGTCATTGGTATGGGAAACCAACAAACCGTGTCTATTGTCCAAAGCCTGAAACGTCTGTATGCTCGCTGAGTTGCGGGGGGAAATCAGCTCCAGGCCTGCATCGCACTGAGTAGTCTCCACTTTCCACCGCAATACTTGCACTTCAGACACGTTGTCCAGACTGACGGCTGCCAGACAACTCTCTACCTGGGCAAAACGCCTCTCTGTTTCCTCTGTCAAAGGATGCAGTCCTGTTTCTGCCATGTGCTCGAAAATCGTCCGAAAAGCTGCATGTGCGTATACATTGTTGGCCAGCTGGATGTCCAAAAGGTGCACATGTTCCGCTCCTGTGATGTACACGTGACTGCCGGATTCATCAGCTACCGCGCAGTTCCTCAGCGTAATTCCAGAGAAGTGCACTTTTCCAGGCGTGAGTCGATAGACATGCTTCGCTGGGTCGTCCAAATTAGCATAGTTGAAGTCGTTAGGATGGTATTCAGTATTAAAGTCCAGCCAAATCACATTGGGCCCAATAAAGGAGTGGGCTGAGTCGATAGTCACGTTAGTGAGGGCAATTATAGGGTTGAGGCCGGTGGAGTGGACGTTCAGGACTGAAGCATCAGTTTGTGAAAACAGACCTGTGAAGTTAGTATTTGTGATGAGGATTTGAGGGTCATTGTAGGCGCCTGGATAAGCGGAAGTCCTGGCTTGATTGAGAAAGATCACTCCCGATACGCCCATACAGTAGTCGAAAGCACAGTCTGCTATCTCCACTAGACTCGTTTCAGTTAGTGTAATTAAGCCCCGGTCTGCAAGCGTCACTGCTGATATTTGGTTGTCAAGGAAATGCACATCCACTATCCGGACCCACTTAAGATTAAAGCCCAGCAGAAAGCCGCTTTCCATGTCATTGTCTGTGCTGAAGGCGTGGTCTCGGTTGAGTCCTTGCACACTACCACCCTGCATTTCCAGCCTGCCGCAGTGAGGAAAGGTACAGGAATCGAGCAGACTGCTGGGTAGACTGCGCAGATAGGCGTTGCTCAGAGTCGCTAGTGAGCTGGGGAAATAGACCACTGCAGCGGGATGCGTAGCAGACGCAAGTGCATAGAAATGCGTGTTGAGGAAGATGAGTGCAGAGTTGAAGGCGAGGAAGATAGCTGTAGGTCTGGAGCGGATTTGCCGCACTTCGCAGGAATCCAGTGTCAAAGAAGCGTCCCTGTGCGCTACAAGGAAAAAATACGAGTCTTGATAACTCGCACATTGGAACTTCCTCGAGAAATCATCAGCCGGAGAGGAGGGGGTATAGCCTTCCATGGGAGTGCCGTGTCCAGGTAGCAGTAGTTCTTTGTCCAAACAGTGTTTGCACCACTCTGTAGTCTCTGGACAGTCCTTCCACATCAGAAACTCACCAGTCAGCACTAGACTGCGCAAGGTCACAGCGACTCCGGTCACTATGTTGAAATTGATTTGAGGATCGGTGAGCTGCAGAGTCGCCTTTTCATTCACTTGAAAGCACCCAGTTACTGCCACTTCCGAGCAGATTGCAGGGCTGAGTGGACATTACCGCACCATAAGGTCACTCTGAAGCAGGTCCCCGAACACCTGCTCCCCAGGCTGCACTACCAATAAAGGACTAGGTCCAAGGATAAGTAGTTCCGTTGGTCCTATCGTAGGGGCTGCAAGCGCTGCTGCCAGCGACCAATAGGGCAGTCCGGGCGACCCGTTGCCTGGCACTAGGCCTGCTCCTAAGTACAGCTGGTCGGCTGCTGCAGCGTACAAGCAAATCAGCAGTAGCATTTAATTTAACGGGATGAGCCTATCTGAGGAAGACTAGAAACACTCACATACAGTAACAAGCAAAGTTCTAAGGGAAACAATCGTTACATTGAAGATTGAGATGAGTGATATTTGTTCGAATCTATAGGAGTGGTTCAGTGGAATGAGCGAATTCCCTACATTTAGCCTGTGGACACGAAGGAACTACCGATATTGTGAGTTTCCAAGGACTGCCCAACTAGCCCTGTTCTCGATATCTATGCAGCAATTGGATGTTGGAACCCAGCCCTATCATGAGACTTTGACTCTTCCTCAGGTAGTCCAGGAGCTAAAACTCCTCCAAAGATAGGGTGTTAGGGCAGCCTTCACACATGTATATCAGTCCGCAGTGCTGAAAATTACCAAGTCCGAGGGATGGAAACTGAGGGAAGCGGCCTAAGGATAGATCCATACGGTCTGTAATCAGTGTCTTTGAAGCCTTCTACATGTCAAAAGACCATAGCACTAGTCTCCTGCATAAGGATTTTGGGTGCCGGCCGAGGGTCCCCGCCATGTCAAACGTCTGGCGATAAATGGCACGTGATGAACAACATAGGACACCTTCTGAAGCGCTCAGCGCTTATGAGAAGAACTCCAGCTGACTATACATACCTCGTGATGAATTTCTCGTTCGTCTGCTCAGTGACGACCATCGGACCCTGACTTCAGCAATTTCCTATGATGAGAAAGAACGGCTTTGATCCGTGATCACTTACATTCTCTGATGCATAGACTAGCATGGAGGCTTTGCATACTCTCTGCTGGACTTTGGGTGGGTGCTGTCTGGCTCGCTGGTTTTGGACCATTGGCTGCGGGCTTTGGCTGTACTGGGGACCTGCGCGGAAGCTGGGGAAAGTCTATGGGAAGGGCTCGTGGGCTGTAGTCACAGGCGCCTCCTCAGGTATAGGCGAAGCCCTGGCCTGCGAACTAGCAAAGCAAGGCTTCAATCTGCTGCTAATCGCTCGCTCCAAAGACAAGCTCGAATCACTCTCAGTCCGTCTCCAACAGGCCTGGCAGGTGCAAGCAGAGGTCCTGTCCCTCGACCTCAGTCAAGCCAGAGTCTGGACAGCAGTGGAAGAGCGGATGAAGGGGAAACACTGGAGTGTGTTAGTGAACAACGCAGGCGCTTTGGACTTTCGGGAATTGCCTCATTTGAGCATGGAAGAGGCGGAAACTTCGATCAGACTGCATATAGGCGCCTTAGTGGCTCTATCACAGGGCTTTTTGAAAGACGGGACTGGGAAAAAAGCGCTTATCAACCTTGGATCTCTCACTGGGACTGTCCCGCTGCCCTCGCTAGCGCTTTATAGTGCATCGAAGGCATTCGTGAGTGCCTTTTCCGAGGCTCTGACGAGTGAGGTATCAGCGGATGTGATCTGCGTGGCTCCAGTGTGTGTGAATTCAGGCATGACCTGGGGCCTGGGGTTGGAAAGTCCAGAAAGCGTGGCAGCGGCGACCCTACGCTGCGTAGGACGGACCAGGTGGTGTGCGGGCAGTCTGCGGCAGGAAGTCCTGCACTGGACAGCGGAAATGATGCCGAGAAGAGTTGTGCAGGGTCTGTTTCGGTCAGTAGCGAAAGTGGTGCAACTAATGAATAGACATTAGACCAACTCTGTAGCTACTGACAAGCATCGGGTGAGTATAAATAGGGTAAAAGGGCAGCAGAGTAGCGATTATCTATTGTAGTTTCCCTTCAGTCTTGCGTAGTTCCCTGCTGCCTCGGGCTGCTTTGTGCCCTGCACCACAGGAGCCGCTTCCTCCTCTTCATACTGCGCGTTGCACAGACTTTCCCTGTAGAACCAGGCAAAGACCGCCGAAGTGAGCTGTACAGCACTAAAGCCCAACATCGCAAAGCAGTAAAGATTGGCGAGTTGAGTACTGAGACAATCGGAGTAGTGGGCTAGGAAGAGAGCAGCAAGGGCGAATCCTGCTTGTACGGCTGCACCCACTAACAGCAGGGCTATGTAGAAGAACAGAAGCCAAGCTGTGCGCCGGGCTCCTAGTCCTGCTAGTGCCAATACCAACGAACAGCCGCCTAGCGTTAGAAAGCCGATTTCACTCCACTGTAATGCACATGTTCGCAGCACGAAGGCGGAACTCACGACTTCCCCTGCACTGCCCAGGATGAGTGCGAGGTTGAAAAGTTGGAAGAGGTAGAATAAGCAGGCGTTGCCTGAGGCCATAATATGCGCAGACGCAGTGGAGGAGTGTGTCTCCAATCATATGAAGAACTGCTGGATGAAATGCAGCGTCGCAAGCGGCGTCTCAGTGCGAGTCCTGAACGTGTGGCAGAGTCAGAGAGTGAAAGTGACGGCTCTGACAGCGAAGACTCTCTCCAAGTGCCAACGGCTCGAGTGCTGCTTGTGGGCGCTCGAACAGTCGGCAAAACAGCTCTACTGCGCAGCTACTTGGGGCAGGCCGAAGAAGCAGGGCCCACTCAAGGGTGAGCTGCAGACAGACTAGAGCTGCATTTCAAGCGCACAGACGACTGGAAGTTGGAAATATGGGACAGCAGCGGAGACCTCTGCTTCGCACCTCTCCTACGTCCCTACTTCAAAAGCGCTCACTGCGTGTTACTGGTGTATCGCCCCGCTGTGTTGTCTTCTTACGAAGTAGCGAAGCGCCTGGCTGCCGAGGTGGGCAGCAAAGCAATAGTTGTGGCGAATTGCGATTCATCACTGGCAGATGTTGAGGCTGAAAGCTTCTGCACACAGACAGGCGTAGGCTTCCTACAAGTCTCGCTTGCCGCTCCCCACAGTCTCTTCGAAAGAGTTGTGCAGATTGCCCTAAGCTGAAACTAAATGGATGAGCGCAACATTGCGGCAGCGCTAGTCTTCGCGCCTGCCACTGTGCTGCCCATCTACTTCTTCAAGCTGCCCAACTGCCAAGTGGCGTGGGGCTGCTGGGGCGCAGTGCTGCTCGCCCTGGCAGTTGCGCTGCTTTTCTGCAGATTAAAAGGCAGTCCTGCAGTCGACCAGTTGCTGTTCAAACGTCAAAAAGACCACAAAGTCTATTCACTCAAAACCCGTATGCTGCAATTCGACCTGCCTCCTGTGTTGATCAGTGCAGTGCTGGGCTTCCACCTCGGAGTGCATCTCAGCATTGTGTGGGCGGCGCTAGGGAAGACCTGGCCCATAGCCTTGCCCCTTGCTGCCTACGCGGGAGCTTGTGCGTGTTCGCTGCTCGTCTTGGTGCTCGTGCAGTTCGTGCGAGTTCTGCAAGTGTTGGTCTTTACGGAGGAGTTCGCGGTGCTCAAGCCGCTTTCAGGCCAGACCGCCCTGCTGAGACTGCTGGGACTGATAGCCGGCAGTGAAGTGGCGGGAATCATTGGACTCGTCTATGTGGGGGTATTCGTGCTAATGACCCGGCTCAGTCTCGAAGCCTACAGCGCCTACCAAGAGTACTCAGACCTGCCTCTTGTGTACTGGGGACTGAGGGCGGTCGGGGCAGGCATGGTGCTCGTCTGCTGTTGCAATGCAATTGCCTTCACAGTGGTGCGGAGACTGCAGAGACAACGACTCAGGCAGGAAGCAGAGGTAGCAACTACACTAGCTTAACTTCGCTGTCTGAAGTTTCTGTGAGTGCTGGTGAGATTTTGGCCCCGCATAGACCGAATGTAGCGATGCGCACTAGGCTGCGAGTCGGGTGTTTCTGAGTAAAACTTACAGCGCACTGCCAGGACAGGAACCAGGCAAAGCAGCCGAAAAAAAGCCAGCCTGCGAGAATGATGTAAGCCACGTAGAAGCCGAGATACTGCGCAAGCGCACCAATAACATAGGGAGAAGGACAGTCGCCTAGAAGGTGCATGATCAAGACGGACATACTGTTGGCCTGACCACGGAGTTCATTGGGTACACAACTCATGATTGCGATGCCTACAGGCCCCATGCCGCTGTGTAAATCTCACAAGAAAATGCAGAATTCCGAGATGGCCAGGCTGATTAGGTAAACTGCATATACGGGGATGATCGCGCCTACTAGTGCCACACTTGCAGCAGCCCCTAGTGTGAGCCACATTATTCCTGTAGTGCGCTCTGTGCGTATTCTCAGCATTTCCAATTCCGAGATTTCCCCCTCATCACGACTCTTCTGAAGAGGCCTTAATCGTCGATCTGTGAAAACCGATCCCACCATAGTACCCGAAAAACCAGCAATCACAGTAATACCGCCCAGCACTAGACTGGCTGTAGTGGCATTAACGCCGTAGAAAGACTCCTGGTAGTCGGGCGCCCAGAAGGTGAGGCCGCCCACAGTGAATGCATAGCCGCCATACCCCAGTGAAATCAACATGAAAATGCGCAGATTGAACAATTGTTTGACTTGTGTCCACAAATTAGCTTTCTCACTGTCATCTCCTCCGAGTTTCTTCGGTCTAAAGACTGGGTCCTTGTAGGCCACCAGGCAGGTGAGGATGAAAGGGAGCATAGCCAGACTTTCGATGATAAAGGGCCAGCGCCAGCTGCCTAGTGCTTGCGACACGATGGTGCCGTAGCCGAATCCCAGTGCTGCGCCGATTATCATGGCTGAGTAGAAAATGCCAAGCCACATCTGTGTGAAACTCACTGTCCTTTTGGCCGGAGGAGCTACGTCTATGATGTAGGGAGGCGCTAGGCACACGAAGGAAGCCTCGCCTACACCTGTAAATATTCGGGCGATAAGGAGCATTGGGTAGTCCACCGATAGTCCGGCCATCATAGTGGCTCCGCTCCAGACAAATAGTCCTGTTCCCATGAGGAAAAGCGGGTGGATGTACTGAGCCGATACTGCAAGTATTGGACTGGAGAGGGCATATCCAAGCATGAAAATCGACCCCAGAGCACCTGCTTCCTGGTAGCTGAGTCCCATCCCATGCTTATATGAGGTCAGATCGTGCACGACAGTCTGTGTAATGCTTACTCCCACTACACTGCGGTCTATGTAGATCACGATGTTCACAGTTGTCAGAAACGTCAGTCCCCATACAGGCGTGAACTTGAACAGGCCGGAGTCCCAGTTCACCATTTCTACCACACCTGTTGCCACTCAGTCCACCTGCGGCTAGGATAACTAGCGATAATGGAAAGGTATTTGACAATGTAGGGTTCAGTTTCTAGGCGGACTAGCGACAAAAGCGAACAACTGCTTCTTGTCTGTATAGAGGAAAAGTTGAAATATACCTGCATTATATGTTAACTTTGAGACTTGCACCTTGTGAGAATGAGGACGATTCTGAACGAAGACTATAGTGTACAAGCAGTATCTGAATCGGTCAGCTAGAAAATACTAGCTGTGCAGAAGAAGCCTATAGAGTACCCATGCATATTGATCCCTCAGATTTGATTAGATGCGCAAAGAACTTGTATAGAATCTTGAGATTGTGATAGACTTAAAAGTCTGGATTAACTGCTATAGCGATATATTCGAGGACAAATAAACCTTTCGACTTCGAGAGATTCCTTGATTAGATATTGCTTTGCAGATATTTCCATCTCCACTATGCGTCAATCTAAGTAGACAAATTCACAATTTCTATCACGTGTTTTGCATTTTCCTCTGCTTAAAAGTGGCCTCTGTAGTGTCTGTTTTGGAAAGGTCGACTGCTGTGCATTCTTGCTGAAGCCAATATACAGAACTTAAATATTGACGTCGACGGCCTGAAGACACAAAGCATTGCCATAGAAAAAGTTGCAAATAGTGTGGATATGTTCCCTGTGATGTTATTCACATCGGCGATGCTTGTATGAAATAAGTTCGTAATTGTGGTAAAGTACTGCGGAAGACCCCAGCAGAGGAATACAGGGGGGACAAATCGGAGGAAGGAGGCTGGATCTCAGTAGATCGTAAGACAAGCTTACTCTCATACGTACAATCCCTCTTTCCGTTTGAGTGGTCTACAGAGGATTTGTCCCA
>Ga0247837_1006213_pt1 | contig 17031 bp, 16 predicted proteins | sample LaCtaG_2_FD_187115 | JGI IMG/M metagenome (GOLD analysis project Ga0247837, IMG submission 187115) | Freshwater microbial communities from meromictic Lake La Cruz, Castile-La Mancha, Spain - LaCruzMarch2015_14.5m | ecosystem: Environmental > Aquatic > Freshwater > Lake | place: Spain: Castile-La...
CGTTATTGCACGGTGCCACACACAACCCCTGGCAACACGGCCGCACCCCAGGTGGCTCGTCGGGGGGAAGCGCTGCTGCCGTCGCCGGCGGTTTGGTTTCTATCGCGACTGGTGGTGACGGTGGCGGCTCGATTCGCATTCCCGCTGGCTTCACTGGGCTAGTTGGCTTGAAGGCAACGTATGGTCGAATTCCGCGCGGGCCTGGCGCCTCGAACGGCAACCTCACCACCACCACGGGATGCTTGACGCGCAGCGTGCGTGACACAGCCCGCTGGTTTGATGTGTGCAACGGCCACGAAGATCACGACCCGCTCAGCCTGCCGCGCGTCGACGGCTGGGAAGCAGGTCTGGGCAGCGTGCCGACGCGTGGGTTGCGGGCAATCATCGTGCCGAACTGGGGCTCAGCGGTGGTGTCACCTGCCATGTGGGCCGTGCTCGAAGAAGCCGGCGAACACCTCATCCGCATCACTGGCATGCAACGAGTCGACGGTGTCAATACTGCGCTGCCGCGATTGGGTGCCGCTTGGTCAATAACTGGAATGGCAGCACTCGCGTTTGAGTTGCGCGATCATTGGCCCGCTTGCGCCGACATGCTCACCCCAGAAATGCGTTACGGCCTGCAACACACACAAGATTTGTACGGCACCGAAGCACGTGGCAAGTTCGAAACTCGTCGCATTGAACTCAACCGCCGCATGGCCGAAATTCTTGGCGAAGTCGACGTCATCATCACCGCCAGCAACCCTGATGTTGCTTTCAACGCGCAAGGCCCATTGCCCGATACGTTCGGCGGTGTGGTGGCTGGTGCAGGCAACAACGGTGTGCTCACGTTCCCGGCCAACATCTACGGCAACCCTGGCATCTCGATTCCGGCTGGCAGCGTGGATGGTTTGCCGGTTGGCTTGCAGGTGATGTCGCGCCACTTCGCCGAACCGCTGCTGCTCGAGTTGGCGCTCGCCTACGAACGGTCACGCCCGTGGCCGCTCGTGGCCCCGCGTTAACTTGCGCTAGACAGCGAGCAGCGCTCGCGCGATCAAATCGGTACCAAAGCCCATCAGGATGGCCAGATAGCTCAACCCTGTTGCCGCCATGACTGCCGAGTAACTGCGTTCGCGCAATGCTGCACGCGTGAACCACGCCAACACCCCTGTGAGCAGCGCGCAAGCCAACCAAAACCACCCGAGCACGCCATCCCAACCATCGTCGATCGTGCCGTTCAACACGCTCACCATGCCCGTGGGAACGAGCAGCACCACCATCTCGAGCAGCCAGATGACCAGCAACACATTGGTGAGCTGATTCAACAACTTACGTGGCATGCCGGGTTGCACTAGATACCAATGGCCAAGCAACATCGCATCACTAATGGCGCCAAGAAACACTGCACCCACAATCAATCGCACGAGCCACAACGCATCAGATTGGTTGTCAACAGACAAAGCAGCGACTCCAACACCCACAAACCCGGCAACCGTAGCCAAACGATCAAGCACGGTGTCGCGTCGCGCAAAGCCAACAATTGCCAACGAAACAAGCACGAGCGCCGCCACTTCACGGATGATGATTCGATCTAAGGCAAAACCAAGTGCAGCCCCGCCCAAAGCGATGGTGGCGTATACGCCACGCAGCAACTTGGCGTAACCAACCGAAATTTCACCCGAGCGAAAGGTGAACCACAAGAACAACATCCCACCGCTCGCCCACTGCAACATCACCGTTGCAGCGTCGAGTTTCACAAAATAACCAACTCACGCGGGGTGGAGTTCATTCGCAACGGGCCATTGGCAGTAGCCACCACGATGTCTTCTAGTCGCATGCCCCATTTGCCCGCCACATATATGCCGGGTTCAACGCTGAATGCATGCCCTGGTGCAATCGGCAGATGATTACCGCTCACCATGTAGGGCTCCTCATGAGCCTCCATGCCGATGCCGTGACCTGTGCGATGAATAAAAAACTCTCCCCACCCTGCGTCGGTGAGCACTTGGCGCGACGCGGTGTCCACCGATTCGCAGGTGGCACCCACTTGGCCAGCCATCACGCCCGCTTCTTGGGCTCGTTGCAGATCGCTCCACGCTCGTGCGACATCTGGCGGCGGCTCACCAATGTGCACGCACCGCGTGATGTCGCTGCAATAGCCGTTCATCGTGCCGCCAAAATCGCACAGCACGATGTCGCCGTGGCGAATCATGCGCGCACCCGCATGGTGGTGTGGGCTTGCTGCGTTCTCACCAGACGCAACGATGGCGAAGTTGACCACATCATGGCCTTCAGCAAGGAGTCGTGCCGAAATATCAGCCGACACCTGCGCTTCGGTTCGCCCGACGAGTGGTATCGCCCCACTTTGCAACTGGGCTGCCACTCGATCAGCAGCAGCACCAGCCGCCACGAGTGCTTCGATCTCGGCGACGTCTTTTTGAATTCGCAGCGGACCAACCACGTCGACTGAGCGCACGAACTGTCGACCCCCAAGATGCTTGAGTAATTCGACCAAGAATCGAGCCCACATCTGGTCGCCGATAGCCACATTTTGTGCTGCACCAATCAAGCCCGCCGTAATGGCAATTGGGTCGTCGGTTTCGTTCCACGCCACCAGGTCAAACACTGTTGCATGATGCTCAACGCGTGGCGCTTCAAGACGCGGCACCACAAGCGTGGCGCGCTCAGGCGTAACAACCAAGGCCGTCAAACGCTCGAGCGGCATGGCGTGATAGCCAACAAGAAACGGCAGATCAAAGCCCACCGACACCACCAGTGCGTCAACGCTCTGGCTGCGCATCTCGGCACGCACCCGTGCCAAGCGCTCGGCATACATCGCGGGGCCCGCAGTGGTGATGTTGCGATGATTCATCGGCGCACCAGCACGGGCATCGCAACCGAAACAGCAACGGGTGCCGCCACAGCGACAACGCCAGCGTCAGCGGCTGCTTGCTTGGCGTGATAACTCGAACGTGTCAACGGGCTGGATTCCACATGCGTGATGCCCAACGATTCCCCGTAGGCCTTGTAGTGCGCAAACTCGTCAGGGCTCGCCCAGCGCACAACGGGCAAATGGTCGTTGGTCGGTCGCAAATACTGACCGATGGTGACGATGCTCACGCCCACGCAGGCTAAGTCAGCAAGCAATGACTCCACTTCGTGAGTCTGCTCACCCAGCCCAAGCATGAACCCCGACTTCGTTACCAGCCCAGCGCGACGCGCACGAGCCAACACCGACAGGCTGCGCGCATAACCCGCCGACGGCCGCACGGTTCGTTGCAGTCGGGCCACCGTTTCGATGTTGTGGTTGAACACATCGGGGCGAGCGTCAAACAGCAACTGCAGCGACGCAGTATCACCTTTGGCATCTGACACCAAGGTTTCGATGGTGGTGCCCGGGTTGTGGTGGCGAATCTGGTTGATGCACTCCGCCACGTGGCCGAAACCACCATCGGGCAGGTCATCGCGCGCCACCATGGTGAGCACTGCATGTTGCAGACGCATTTGTGCCACGGCCGAAGCAACACGCAGTGGCTCGTCGACATCGGGAAGATCGGGTTTGCGGGTGTCGACCAAACAGAACCCGCAGGCTCGCGTGCAGCGTTCGCCCAAGACCATAAACGTTGCGGTGCCATCGCGCCAACACTCTGACAAATTCGGGCAACCAGCTTCTTCGCAAACAGTTACCAGATGTGCTTCGCGCAGAATCTTTTTGGTTGCCAACACTTCTGCACCATGCGACACGTGCGGGCGCAGCCACTCGGGTTTGCGCTCATGAATCTGCAACCCAACAAAATCTGGTTCGTACTCCCAAGCCACATCTGCTCGGTCGGTCGTGCCCCAGCGTTCGCTGGCCAACCGAGCCACCACATCGGCCACTTCGCGCAGGGTTGCTGTCGAGCCCTCTTCACGTAGCGATGTGACTGGCCATTCGCCAATGCCACACGGCACGATGTGTTCGCGCATGTAGCGCAGGTCGGGTTCAACATTCAAAGCAAAGCCGTGCATCGTTCGCCGAGCGGTGGCCCCGCGCGCCACACGCACCCCGATGGCGCAAATTTTGCGGGCACGTGGCGTGCCAGGTTCAATCCAAACACCGGGGTAACCGGTTTGACGGCCAGCAGCCACACCCAATTCGCCCAGCGAATCGATTACTAACTGCTCGACGCTGCACACATACGCAGTGATATCTGCAGGCGACGCATCACCATGCTTGCCCGGCAACGAGCGAATTGGATACACCACTAATTGTCCGGGCCCGTGGTAGGTGATGTCGCCCCCGCGATTGACGCGCACCAAATCGGCGCCGACTTCGGCTGGGTCGCACTTCAAATTTGTCGCAAGATCGGCCGACGCCCCATAGGTAAACACATGGTGATGTTCGAGCATCAACAGATAGTCGTCTGTTGAATGGGCGAATAATCCCTCTTGCAAGGCAAGAGCATCTCGATAGTTGACCCGACCGAGCCAACGTGCGCGCATGTTAGAGCTCCGCTAACCAATCCTGGGTTTCAAGATTGAGTTTGACTTTCGCCAAGAAATTTGCCGCGTACGCGCCGTCAAACGCGCGGTGATCCCAACTCATGGCCAAGTTGCCAACTGGATGAATAGCGATGCTCTCTGATCCATCTGGCAAACGCAACGCCACCGGCTTGCGCACGATGGCATCAGTGCTCATGATTGCTACCTGTGGCTGGTTGATGATTGCCATGGTCAAGACCGAGCCGGCCGAACCATTGTTGGAAATCGTGAACGTGCCGCCGGAGATTTCGTCTGGCGACAACTTGCGATTGCGCGCTCGTGTTGCGAGATCATAAATTTCGCGGGCAATTGCGCGCAGTCGCTTGCCTTCGGCGCCACGCACCACCGGCACCAACAACCCCTGATAGTCGAGGTCCACCGCCACACCAAGATCGATGTACTTGTGCACCACCAACGTGTCGCCGTCAATGCTCGCATTCATATGGGGGTAATCAGCGATGGCGTCGATGATCGCGCGGCTGATGAATGGCAAATACGTGAGCGAAAAACCTTCGGCAGATTTGAATGAGTCTTTAACGGCGTTACGGGCCACGTCAACGTTGGCGTAGTCAACTTCGACCACGCTGAATGCATGGGGCGCGGTGCTCTTGCTGGCCACCATGTGGCTGCCGGTCAATCGGCGAATTTTTGACAACGCTATGACTTCGTCACGGGCCCCGACCACCACGCGTGCTGGTGCTGGAGCAGGTGCTGCAACTGGTGCAGGTGCAGGAGCTGCGACTGGTGCGGGTGCGGGTGCGGGAGCTGCGACTGGTGCGGGTGCGGGTGCGGGAGCTGCGACTGGTGCGGGTGCAGGGGCAGGAGCAGGTGCAGGCGCTGCAACTGGTGCTGGTGCGTTGCGCGTTAATGCGTGTGCATCGATGTAGTCGAGCACGTCTTCGCGCGTGATGCGTCCACCCGGGCCCGTGCCCGCCAAGGCCTGCACATCGATCTGATGTTCATTGACCAAGCGACGCACCACTGGCGATAACAACAAGTTGCTTGCCACGTTTGCCCGTGCTGCTGGCGCAACTGGTGCAGGCGCTGCGACAACAGGAACTGGCGCTGGTGCAGGAGCTGGCGCAGGCACAGGCGCTGCCACAACAGGTGCAGGCGCCGGAGCTGGTGCCGGCGCAGCCGCACCACTCGCAGCCCCCACGACAGCAATCACTGTTCCAACGGGCACGGTGTCACCTGCAGGCACGCGAATTTCCGTCAACGTTCCGGCAATCGGTGATGGCACTTCGGTGTCTACTTTGTCTGTTGACACCTCAAACAGTGGTTCGTCAGCTTTTACAACATCACCCACATTTTTAAACCAGCGCGTGATGGTTCCTTCAGTAACGGTTTCGCCGAGTTGCGGAAGGGTGACGTCAGCCATGGTGTGAATGCTCCTGTGTTAAGCGTTAATGCTTCGACCCGTAAGGGACATGACGGTTTCGCCGAACAACTCCGTCAGGCTCGGATGTGGCTGGAGGAATTCGGCAATCTCGTCGACCGTTGCTTCCCAGTTGACTGCCAGATACCCGCCAGACAACTGCTCGGTGACCCATGGGCCCACCATGTGCACGCCAAGCACTTGGCCAGCACGCCCATCTCGATCTTTTTTGGCGATGACTTTGACCAAGCCGTCAGGCTCGCCGAGAATCATCGCCCGTGAGTTCGAGCGAAATTGATGCTTAGCCACCACAACGTCGTGGCCTGCTGCCCGCGCTTGTTCTTCTGATGGGCCAGCCCAAGCAACTTCGGGATGGCAATAGATCGCCCAGGGCACGCGGTCATACATCACTGGGTACACCTTTTCGCCGCGCATGTGCTTGACCGCCACGATCGCTTCGGCATATGCAACGTGCGCGAGTTGCGCAGTGGCAATCACGTCTCCGACTGCGTACACATGTGGCTCGGCAGTTTGGCAATAACCATCAACTTCAACAAAACCACGCTCGCTGACTTTTACCTTGGTTCCGCTCAGGCCAAGTTCATCGGTGTAGGGCCGGCGACCGACAGACACCACCACTGCGTCGACCTCCAACGTGTCACCCGAACCAAACGACACCGTGGTGCCACCTGCAGCGTTGGGAGTATGGCCGGTGATTTTCACGTCGGTGCGAATGTCGATGTTCTTTTTCTTGAACGTCTTGACCACCACGTTGGCCACGTCATGATCAAGGCCTGGCAACACCTTGGGTAGCCCCTCCAAAATGGTCACTGCTGCACCTAAATCAGAAAGACACGAAGCAAACTCACAGCCGATGGCACCCCCACCAATCACTGCGATGCGCGCCGGAATTTTGTCAAGTGCCAACACCTCGTCGGAAGTCATGATCGGCCCACCCACATCGAAACCTGGGATGGTGCGCGGCACCGAGCCAGGTGCCAAGATCACGTTGGCGCCAACGAGTGTGCGCGTGTTTCCATCAGCGGCACGCACCGTGACAGTGCGGTCAGCACCGAGCGAGCCGGCCCCCAGCAGATAGGTGACTTTCTTACTCTTGGTCAGACCGGTCAAACCTTTAACCAAGTTGTTGACGATGGTTTGTTTGCGGGCTTGCACCACAGCAAAGTTCACTGCCGGCGCAGTTGCTTCGATACCGAAATCTTTGGCGTGCGCCACATGACGAAACACGGCAGCACTTTCTAGAAATGCTTTGGCGGGGATACAACCGCGGTTGAGGCAGGTGCCGCCGATCGTGTCTTTTTCTACGAGGGCCACCTTCATGCCGGCTGAGGCCGCGTAGAAGGCTGCGGCATAACCTCCTGGGCCGCCGCCTACGACGACGAGATCAAATTGTTCGGCGGACACGTATATAGACGGTAGCCGTTCGGCGGGCTTAGGCGCCCAACCACTGGGATTTGTCGCCGTCGCGCGCGAACACCAGCGTCGGTGTGCCGACTGCCACGACGAACTCGAGCACGCACGTGACGCTGCTGACGCCAGACACACACTGCGACGATGCCTGCGGTGTGGTGATCTCGCCGTTCGCCAACATCGACCAGCCATCAAGTGGCGAACTCCCCATTGGCACAACAGTGAAGTTGTCCATGGTGATTTCCGCCAACGTTTGCTCGGCAGTCACCTGCAGGCTGCTCACCGTCACGTCAAGGTCACCAACCTGCACCGTCGTACCGATGGCGTACAGCCGTGGTGCCTCCTGCGGCTCATTGGCGGTCTGCAACAGTTTTGCGCTACCGGCAACAAGAATCAATAGCCCACAAACCAGGCTGGCGATGATGAGTTTTCGTGTGCTCACCTCGTTGAGCGTACGCTGAAGTCAACTCTTATGGGTATACGCAACTACCTCAGCCGTGGTTCACAGACCAAGGACGAACTCATTTCCGAACGCCTTTGTGCAAAGTTTGGCGAACTGCAAATGGTGAGCTTGGCCGACATGCCGATGCGTCGGCGTGTCGACGTGTGTGGCGAGATTCGTCGCATGAGCGTCAAGCCACGAGCTGGCGTTCCCGCCGTCGAAGTAGAAATCAGTGATGGCACGGGCGAAATCACCGTCATCTTCAGTGGCCGCGAACGAATTCCAGGTATCGGCCACAATCGCGGGCTCACCGTGTCGGGGGTTGCCCACTGGGAAGGTAAGCGTCGGGTGATGTTGAACCCGATCTACCGCTTGCTTCCAAGCCCCGGCCAGTAAAGCGCGCGGAGCTGCTTGCTGCTTTAGCCCACCAACAATTTGGCGACTGCAGCCTCAGCGTCTTCGTTGATGAGCGCCATTACTTCGTCACCCACGCGTAGCACGGTGTCTTTGGTGGGCACCATCACCCGCTCGGCACGCACTATTGCCACAATTGTTGCACTGCGGGGCAATGCCAAATCTGCCAGCGCGCGATTGACAGCAGGTGACGACTCGGCAAGGGTCACCTCAACGAGTTCGGCTTTGCCGCCTTTCAATTGCATGAGACGAACGAAGTTGCCGACTGAAGTTGCCTCTTGCACGAGGCTCGTGATGAGGTGCGGCGTCGACACCGAAACATCGACACCCCACATCTCGTTGAACATCCAATAGTTCTTCGGATTATTGGCACGCGCCACCACACGGGGCACACCGAACTCTTGCTTGGCCAAGAGCGAGATCACCAAGTTGTCTTCATCGTCGCCAGTCACCGAGGCAACGACATCGGCGTCACGGCACCCGACTGCATCGAGCACCAAATAATCACAAGCGTCACCAAAGTGCCATTCAATGCCTGTTGATTCAGGCCGCGACTGATATTCGCGAATCGTTTTGCGATCGTTGTCGAGAATCGTCACGGTGTGACCAGCGTTCACCATCTCGCGCGCTGTATAGCGCCCAACGCTGCCACCCCCGGCGATGATTACTTTCATCGCCGCTCCCCCGGGCCCTTGGCCAAAAACGCATCAAGTTGAGCGACTTCGTTGCTCAACACAGCGATGTACAACACGTCGCCCTGCTGCACGATCACATCGTCGCTGGCCAGCAGCGCTTTGCCGAAGCGACGAAACCCAACCACCTTGGCCGGGCCGCGGTCAAGTTCTCCGGCTCGTTCACCAACCCAAGCGTCAGCGGCATTGCGCTCGACAAGCACCAATTCAGCACTCGGGTCGGTCCACTCCACGGATGGCCGATCAGTCATGATGCGGCGCATGATTCGCTCTGCAGTCCACTTCACTGTGGCCACGGTGGCGATGCCGAGGCGTTCGTAAATCTCGGATCGCTTCGGGTCATAGATACGCGCAACGACGCTTTGAATGCCGAACCGCTCGCGGGCCACTCGGGCAATCATGATGTTGGAGTTGTCGCCATTGGTGACTGCCGCAAGAGCGCCAGCGCGCTCGATGCCTGCAGCAATCAAGATGTCGGGATCAAAACCAATGCCAACGAGGGTCTGGCCAGCGAAGTCGTCACCAAGTCGCAGGAACGCATCCGAGCGCCGATCTACCACTGCCACGGTGTTACCAAGAGCGCACAGCTCGCGGGCCAACGTAGAGCCCACACGCCCACAACCAACGATGACGACGTGCACGAACTACCATCGTACTTCGCAACTCGCGTGTTCGAGAAAGCGTCGGCTCATGGCACCAACCACCAAAGACAACCGCACCGGATTCGCCCGCTGGAAGGGTCGTCTCGTCGGCAAGCCCATTGCCAACAGCGAAGATGCCCATCATCGTCTAAAAAAGCGTGTTGCACTTCCAGTTTTTGCCAGCGATGCGATCTCGAGTACGGCGTATGCAACCGAAGAGATTCTCATTGTCTTTTTGACTATGGCTGCCATCGGTATGTCCGCCTTCGACAATCTCGTGCCAATTTCGATCATGGTGGTTGTTTTGCTGGCCATCGTGGTCAACAGCTACCGACAGACGATTCACGCGTACCCGCAGGGTGGTGGCAGTTACATCGTTGCCAAGGACAACCTCGGCAAATATCCGTCACTCGTATCGGGCGCCTCAATGCTTGTGGATTACATCCTCACAGTTGCAGTATCCGTTGCCGGTGGTGTTGCCGCCATCGTGTCGGCCTTCAACGGTTTGGCACCGTACCGCGTCTGGCTCTGCGTTGCCTTTATCTTCCTCGTCACGTTCGCCAACCTGCGCGGTGTACGCGAGTCAGGTGCGCTGTTTGCCCCTCCTACGTATCTCTACATCGTGAGTCTGGGTGCGCTAATTCTGGTCGGTTTGTACCGCGTATATTTTCAGGACCTCGGACCGATAGCCCACACGGGAGTAGTCGAGCGCGAACTCATCGAAGGACAAAAAGCACTCACGTTATTTTATTTCCTGAAAGCATTCTCTTCGGGCGCCGTCGCATTGACGGGCATTGAGGCCATCGCTGACGGAGTGCCCGCCTTTGAAAAGCCCGAGGCAAAAAATGCTTCACGGACGCTCATGCTGATGGCGGTCATTCTTGGAACTTCGTTCTTCGGACTGAGCCTGCTCGCCCAACAGCTTGAACCGCTCAAAGATCACGAGGGGAAAATACGCGACACCGTTCTGGCACAGTTAGCCGAGCAGGTCTACGGCGGTCGCAATATCTTTTTCTTTATTACACAATTTGCAACATTCGGCATTCTCATTCTCGCTGCGAATACCGCTTATGCCGACTTTCCGCGGCTCTCGTCCGTAATCGCCAAAGATAGTTTCCTCCCTCGACAATTTGCTAACCGCGGAGACCGTCTCGTTTTCAGTAACGGCATCATTGCCCTCGGCGTCGCCGCGTCAGCATTGGTAATTGCCTTCGGCGGCATCGTGAATGCCCTCATCCCGCTTTATGCGGTCGGGGTATTCACCGGCTTTACCATCAGCCAGACCGGAATGTTTGTCCGTTTGGTGCGATTGCGCGAAAAATCATGGCCCCTCATGGCATTCTTCACTGGCATCGGTGCGCTCACCACTCTTGCAGTCGCTCTAGCGGTAGTAATCGTGAAATTCACCGATGGTGCCTGGATTCCAGCTGTGGTCATTCCAACAATGATTCTGATTTTCACATTCATCAACCGTCATTACATGCGAGTTCGAGAGTTCCTCAAGGTTGCAGAGCAGGTCGTTCCACCTTTCCGAACTCACTTCGTGGTGGTGCTGGTTGGCTCGATTAATGCTGGCGTCGTACAAGCGGTGAAATACGCCCAGAGCCTGAACCCAGATCGCCTCTTGGCTCTCAGCATCGTGGGCTCGAACGAAGAGTCGGCTGAATTGCAGCGCGTCTGGGCACAGAGTTTCCCCAACGTTGCCCTCGACACCACCGTTGATGACTACCGCAATCTCACAGAAAAGGTTCTCTCGGAAATTGAACGGCTCGACGGCCTGCAGTCAGATGACATCGTCACTGTCGTGATTCCAGAGTTCGTCACCAGCCTGCGTTCGCAGTGGCTACACAACCAGTCGGCTTTGGCTATCAAGGCCCGATTGCTCTTCCGCCCGAACACTGTCGTGACATCAATCCCCATCGTGATTCCCTAATTCGACAGTTGCGTAATTTTCGGTAGTCGGTTCGGTCGTAGTCTGACCACATGCGAATCGTCGTCTCGGGTGCCAGCGGGCTTATTGGCTCGGCTCTCGTACCTCAGCTCACTGCTCACGGCCACGACGTGGTGCGACTGGTGCGTCGCCCCGCCAAGTCAGGTGAGTCGACTTGGGACCCATCCCGCGGCGAGATCGATGCCACTGTTATCGATGGCGCTGACGCCGTCATTCATTTGTCGGGTGCTGGCATCGGCGACAAGCGATGGTCTAACTCGTACAAGCGAGAAATTCTCGACAGTCGCGTGAAGAGCACCAAGCTCTTGGCTTCGGTCATCGCTGGCGCTGCCAAACGGCCGTCAGTGTTTTTGTCGGGTTCGGCCATCGGCATCTACGGCGCGCGAGGTGACGAGCCGCTGCATGAAAATGCATCCGAAGGAACCGGGTTTCTGGCCGACGTGTGCAAAGCGTGGGAGGCCGCTGCCATAGGTGCCGGCACGCGCACGGTGTTGTTGCGCACTGGAATCGTGTTGTCGCCCAAAGGCGGCGCGCTGGCGAAACAGTTGCCATTGTTCCGCGCTGGTCTCGGCGGCAAGTTCGGTCGCGGCAACCAATGGCAAAGTTGGATCTCGATTGACGACGAAATTGCTGCAATCGAATACCTACTCACTGCCAATCTGCAAGGTGCGGTGAATCTCACAGCGCCCGCACCCGTGACGAGTGCCCATTTTGCTGCCGTGATGGGCAAAGTGTTGCGCCGTCCAGCCGTGCTTGCGGTGCCGTCAATCGGACCAAAACTTCTGCTTGGTGGCGAACTCGCCAACGCGTTGCTCTTCACTGGGCAACGTGTGATTCCCGCAGCATTGAGTGACGCCGGTTTCGAGTTCAGCCATCCCACGTTGGAAATTGCATTGCGCGCTCTATTGCAAAAATGATTCCGCAGCCGGTGCGTCAGTGAGCCAACTCCCCGTTCGTGCCGATGTCGCCATTGTTGGCGCCGGTTTGGCCGGGCTTGCTGCGGCACGCCACTTACACAGCAGGTCGCTCAATGTGGTGGTGCTTGAAGCACAAGACGATGTGGGCGGACGAATTCGCACTGACCTAGTCGACGGCTTTCGTCTTGATCGTGGGTTTCAAACACTGCTGACTTCGTATCCCGAAATGCAACGCCAGATAGACACTGACGCACTTGACCTGTGCAAGTTCGCACCGGGCGCACTCGTGATGATGCGTGGTCGCTCATACGAAGTGACCGACCCGTTTCGTGCGCCACGCTCGCTGCTGAGTACGGCACGCGCACCCATCGGCACTATCGCCGACAAAGCGCGCATTGCCCTGTTGCGCGCGCGCACGTTGCGGGGCGACCCGCGCGAGTTGCTGCGCGGACAAGACCTGCCCACGGTTGTGGCTCTGCGGCGAGCCGGATTTTCCCAAGCAATCATCGATCAGTTTTTTCGCCCACTGTTCGGTGGCATTCAACTCGATCCGTCGCTCACTACATCGCGACGCATGTTCGACATCATCTTTCGCAGCCTCGGTGCCGGTGACGCAGCTGTGCCCCGCCTGGGCATGGGCGCACTGCCGCGCCAGATGGCTGACCGCCTGCCTGGTCTCGTGCATCTCAACACCAAAGTGGCTTCACTCGACGGGCGCACCGTGGTTACGAGTGATGGTCGGCGTATCGAATGTCGCGCGGTAATCGTTGCCTCAGATTTACCATCTGCCCGCGAACTCGTTGCGTTGCCCGAGCGCGAGTCGCGCCGGGCGGGTGCGGTGTATTTTTCCACCGACAAAGCACCCACCGATTCGCGGATGGTCATCCTCGATGGCACCGGTAAAGGCCCCGTACTCAACGCCGCAGTAATGAGCAATGTGTCGTCTAGTTATGCGCCAGCCGGCAAGCACTTGGTGGTCGCAGCACTTCCCGATGTGATCGACGGTGACTTGGCCGCAGTCGCGCGCACACAATTGCGCACGTGGTGGGGGCCGCAGGTCGACGCCTGGGTGCATCTCCGCACATATCGCATTGCTCATGCCGGCGTCGAACAACGCCCACCGTTTCACCCCAAGCGCAATATTGCCCTCGGCAATGGTGTGTTCGTCTGCGGTGATCATCGTGATACGGGCTCTTCACAAGGTGCACTGTTTTCTGGCCGACGCTGTGGCGAACTGGTGGCTGGCGCACTCGCCTAGCGTCGTAGGCATGACAAGTTCCCCCACCAGCGAATCCCCCGCCCACGACGCGGCTCGCAAGATGGTTTCGGTATCGCAATTTGTGCCGGCGACACCACAACAGATTTTTGAGTTGCTCGCAACACCCAAGCGCCACTGCGAAATTGACGGCTCGGGCACCGTGCGCGGCGAACTGAGCGGGCCGGCGCGACTGTCGCTTGGTGCCAAGTTCGGGATGTCAATGCGAATGTATGTGCCCTACCGCATTACCAACATCGTGGTGGAGTTCGAAGAAGGAAAACAGATTGGTTGGCGCCATTTCGGCGGCCACATATGGCGCTACATTTTGGCGCCGGTCGAAGGTGGCACATTGGTGACCGAACAGTTTGACTACAAGCCCAATAAGGCCAACTGGTTTTTGCGGTCCATGAATGCGATCGTGAACAACGAAGTAGCGATGCGCAAGACGCTCCTCAATTTGGCGAAGCAATTTTCCTAGGCGTACGTTTCGACCACACGATGATCGCACTGCCAACGGGTTTTACCGCTCGCACCACCAATTTCGGCATCAAAGACACCTCGCCCGACTTCGTCGTTGTGGTTGGCGAGCCTGGCACTGTTGGTGCGTCGCTGTACACCAAAAGTAGATTTGCTGGCGCCAGCGTGATGTTGAGCCGCGAGTTGGCAGCACACGGCACCACTCGCGCTGTGGTGGTGCTGTCAAAAAACTCAAACGTTGCAACGGGTGATGAAGGCTTGCGCAACGCGCGCGAAATCGTCGATCAAGTAGCCGCCCACCACGACATGTCACCGCGCGACCTAGTGATTGCGTCAACGGGTGTCATCGGTCGGCAGTATCCAATGAACAAAATTCGTGCCGGTCTAGAAACCCTCGGGGATGTTGCCATCACCACCGACGCCGAGCAGGTGGCGCGGGCGATCATGACTACTGATACACGACCAAAGATTGCCGAGGCACTCATCAGCGGGTCGGCGGCGCGCATCGTGGGCGTAGCCAAGGGTGTGGGAATGATCGAGCCTGACATGGCCACCCATATTTCGTTGGTGTTCACCGACGCAGCGGTGTCACAATCTGATCTCGAGGCAGCATTTCGCCATTGCGTTGATCACACCTTCAACCGAGTGTCAATTGATACCGATACATCCACCAGTGATACCACCGTGTGTTTGGCTAGCGGTACTGCCGGAACAGTTGCTGCCCCCGCTTTTGCTGCGGCACTGCACGAAGTGTTGCTGTCGCTCACCAAGCAAATTGCCCGTGATGGTGAAGGTGCAGAAAAACTCATTGAAGTGTGTGTCGACTCGGCGCGTGACGATGAACAAGCCGTCACCGTGGCCCGCGCAATCGTCAACTCACCACTAGTCAAAACAGCCGTGCACGGCGCCGACCCCAATTGGGGCCGCGTGGCCATGGCCATCGGCAAATGTTCGCAGTACTCCGATATCGATCAGCAACGCGTGGTGATTCGCTTTGGAACCCAAGAGGTCTACCCGCAGCGTGTCGACGAGGCGGGCTTGGCGCAACTGAGCACCTACATGCAAGGCAACGACGTGCTCGTTCATGTTTCGCTGGCCACGGGCACACATGCCGCCACTGTGTGGGGCTGCGACCTCACTGCTGGTTATGTGCGCATCAACGCCGACTACACCACCTAGGCAAGCAGCGAGTCGAGCCACGTGAGGGTGGCAGCTCGATAGTCGTACACACTTTTGTAGCGAGCAACGGCATCAGGTAGTCGCGCTACAAGTTCGCGCAAGGCACCGATTGCTTCGGGCCCTCGCTGCACATAGGTGGCCAGCGGCTCTTGAAACCCGCGGATGGTGAACAACACGCCCTTCGTGTGTGGCAGACGACGCAACGTTTCGCGCTCGATGCGAATCCATAACTCCGACGGATGATCCACCAATTGTCGGCCCGGTGTGAACGGCTGAAACAGCGCCGGATGATCTTCGAGTGTCCAATTTGACCGCCACACCGGCTTGTCAGGTGATAGCCGGGTCAAGGTCGTGTCGACAGCAGCACCAATGTGTTCGGCGTACAACGCCACAGGTTTGTGCACAGCCAACATGTCGTGGCCAATTTTGTCGGCCAGTCGCCAACGGCTCGGTGAACACACCACGCCAGCCACGAACGGCAGCTGCTCGGCATCCCCCGCAGCAACCGACCGCAACACCGTCAGATCATCAGGCACGGTGAGTGCGGCATCCACCAGTGCATCGACGCCGGTTCGGCTCGTTGACTTGCCTGCCCACGTGAGCACGAGTTCGGCGGCTTCTTGCGCCACATCGTGGCAGTCATCACGAAACGACACCACCTCGTCGCGCCGATCTGCGATCAGTGCTCGCTTCATGGCCAACGTGGGTTCCCAGTCCGCGTCGCGCACGAACCACTTATCAACCTCTAGCGGCTTGACCCCCACGCGATGGCGGAATGCGTCACCGACCACCTGCGGAAGAATTTCATCATGTGGAATCCGGGCAACGTAGCCCGCGTTGACATTCGACGTCGCAGGTGCCGTATCAAACGGCGTGAACGGGTCGCGGTGCGTTACGAATGCGGCGAGTGACAAAACGGTTTATTTCGGTGGCATGCGAATGCCGCCGTCGACACGAATGGTCTCGGCGTTCATGTAACTGTTCGTGATGCACTCCATCACCATTGAGGCAAGTTCTTCAGGGTCACCGAGGCGCTGCGGAAACAACACACCTTTTTGCAGGTTGCTCTTGAATGCTTCGCTCGAATCACCCTGACCATAGATAGGTGTGTCGATTAATCCCGGTGCCACAGTGTTGATGCGCACCCCGATTGCTGCCAGGTCGCGAGCGATGGGCAAGGTCATACCCACCACGCCACCCTTCGAAGCCGAATACGAAGCCTGACCAATTTGCCCGTCAAAGGCTGCGACCGATGCAATGTTGACGATCGCGCCACGCTCGCCGTGGGCCAGCGGCTCGTTGCGACTCATTGCGGTGCCCACCACGCGAATGCAGTCGAACGTGCCGACCAGGTTGATGGCAATAACTTTTTTGAAAGCGTCGAGATTGGCAGCCGAGTCAACCGTGCCGTCTTTGCCGACGGTGCGTTGCGCCCAGCCGATGCCAGCAGAGTTCACGAGTGCGCGAATCGGGCCCATCGATGTGGCCATCTCGACGGCGTTGATGATGTCTTGAGTGTTGGTCACATCAACTTTGCAGAAGGCTCCACCAATTTCTTTGGCGAGGGCTTCACCTTTGTCGGCCTGCAAGTCGGCGATGACGACTTTGGCACCTTTCTTGGCGAGCATGCGAGCCGCGGCGGCTCCGATGCCGCTGGCTCCTCCGGTGACGATTGCGCTTGAGTTGATGAGTTCCATGGCGGCGAACGCTAGCGCACGCGCTCGATTGCAGCCACAGCGAGAACATCAACG
>Ga0247837_1006214_pt1 | contig 17029 bp, 14 predicted proteins | sample LaCtaG_2_FD_187115 | JGI IMG/M metagenome (GOLD analysis project Ga0247837, IMG submission 187115) | Freshwater microbial communities from meromictic Lake La Cruz, Castile-La Mancha, Spain - LaCruzMarch2015_14.5m | ecosystem: Environmental > Aquatic > Freshwater > Lake | place: Spain: Castile-La...
GTTCGCTGGACTACTGGGCACTCTCTTGGGCTCTATCCTCGCTGATTGTTTGCTGAAGCCGACTCAAGACTCCTTTGAAAAGGGGGAGGTTTCAGAAGCCTATTTGATGGCTAAACGCATACTAATCCTTTGCACTATACTCACCATTGTTACTGTTATTGGAGCCTGCTCCGGAATTGGCGGCGCCATAGCCGATCAGTACTTAGTATGGGCCGTGACCCTGTCTATAACAGTTTTTTCCATCTCACTCACTAACGGTCCTCAAAGCGTCGCGTTGATGACCTGTGTGCGGCCTGAAATACGCGGACAGGCAATGGCCTTGTATTCTCTGCTCTACCTTCTACTCGGTGGCTTCCCCTCTCCCTATACCATAGGCTGGATCAACCAGCAATGGGGGATGTCCTGGGGCTACATCGTCACAATGAGTTGGCTTTTTCTGGCCGCACTGGCGTGGGGACTGTCCTGGTACACAGCCAGTCGCAACTATCGACTAGTTTCACTGGGAACGCCGTTAGATAAAGAGAACTAAGGGGAATCAGGACTTATTGAATTGAATCTTGCAGCCGCTGGCGTTGGAGTTGCTGATAGTGCGCATTTCCTCTGTAGTGAAGTTGTTCCCCTCGAGGTGCAAAGTCTTGAGGCCCTTAAGTACACGCAGTCCATTAGCCAGATGCTTAGCACTCTCACTGCCCAAGTTGTTGTCCTGCAAGTGCAGTAGTTTGAGGTTGGGCAGTTTCTTCATCACCCCCGCTATCAGTCTGATTCCCTCAGCACCCAAATTGTTCCCGCTCAGATCCAAGTCTCGCAAGTGAATCAAGTTCCCCAGTACCAGTGACAGCTCCCGTCCTCCACTGGCTTTCAAGTCGTTTTTCTGCAGATGCAACTTTGTCAAACTTGTCATTCTGCCAATGATCGGAAACAAAGTGCGAGCTTCGTCCACTCCAAGGCTGTTTCCGCCCATCCTCACCTCTTTCACTTGAGAGAAGTAGGGCAGAGCTATTGCCAAGTGCTCGGCCCCGCCGTTCTCTGCCAGTGCAGACTTGCTGAGACTGAGAGTTTCACAGGTGTAGTGCTGTTCCGCTAGAATTGTATCGAAGAGGGATTGCACATTGGGGTGCATTCCCGCTTTGTTGGTGTCGAAGTAGCGCCTCAATTCCACCATAGAAGCCACAGGCGCCCAGTTCACAGCGTAAGTCACTTGCCCTCTGAAGTCAATCACCAACTCGCGTATTTCCGACTGGAAAGTCAGCATCTCATACCCTTCCTGGTCCCTCGCCTCGTAAAGCCGCACTAGCACCGGATTCGTCAAAGGAATAGTCTGCTCCTCAGCCGGCAAACCCTGCAGAATCTGCAAGGCAGCCGCCAGCGGCCCCTCCGTCTCCCCACAAATCCGCGCAATGTCTCTGATCAGGTCTTTGGACTCCGCCACCACTTTCCCTACCAGTTTCTCCGCTTGCAGTGCAATCGCGTCTGCGCAGGTGTCTCGGAACCGCTGTACATTTGCAAGTTCAGTCTGCAGCATTGTGACGTAGTCTGCCTTGGTAAGGACTTTTTTTACTGCAGGAAGGCGGGGTTCGTCAATTTCCAGCTTTTTCGTCCTTTTCCGGTCCACAGAGAAACTGCGCTTCGCCTTCTTTTCGCTCACTTCCACCTTGACTTCTTCTGGGTCGAGGACTTGGTGGTTTCCGTCGGATTTGAGGTGCCGCTTGAGGTGCTTTTCGCAGAAATGCTCACCGTTGCATTGGCAGACCTTTGCGGGGGTCTTTTGACACACGGAACAGCCTTCGGCTTCCATTTATTCGATTTGTTGGCAGGCCACTTGCCGAGAGATGGATAAATCTCTCCGTAATGCTGGCTCAGAATTGCGCTATCAGACTGATAGGAGACCAGAGCTCTATATTAAAGCGGGGTTTTCATAGTAGTGAAAACACTACTATGAAAACATGCTTTTCCTGAGTCCTTTGTATATGCAGGCAGCCTTATTAGACTATGAGTAAAGCACAAGGCTGATTTTGGATAGCGACCTTCTAGAGAAGTGAAAAAGCTAACTAACAAGCAAGAAACAGACACATCATTTTGCTTAATGTGGTATGCAACGATACTGCCTGGTGAGGGCCCCAATACACACTGCTCGGCCCTAGTCTTTGAGATCATGAAGTACTAATTGTCTTAGCAGACATCGCTGCAGTCAGGAAACTGAACCGCTCGGTTAAACTTGTGCAGAAACACCCAGGGTTTAAGGTGTTCATGCCTGCGAAGACGTATAACAGTCGGCAATTCGTGAGGGAAATTGGACTGTGATATGCATAATTCTTAGAAAACTGCTGCTCTGATTCCACCGTACTAGTAATAAACGTAGCTAGGATACTTTTGCCTTTTTGAGTCCAAGATGCTTTTCATGTTTGTTGCTGATGCTATACTGTAACAATCTCCTAATATCGAACTGCAACACTGTAGAAACGATGTAGATCTCTGAGTAATTAGGAGGCCCTCACAAGCACTAAAGTAAGACGGAGAAGGCCACACCTTAGTCTGCCAAAGTAGCCAGCAGCGATGTTTGCTGACCCTCTTAGTAGCCTGTATTAGCGTACACAAGTAGACCTGCCCGGGCTGGCTGCCTAATTAAGTAGCACAGACATAGCAGTCGCCACAGCGAAGTATCTAGCTTGTATCGCTGGCTTAGTAGGAGTCCAGTAGAGAAGTAGCACAGCAGGACAAGCTCCACTATACCAACACTCTCAGAATAATTCGACAAGACAATGGTACTCTTCACTCAGCGACTAGGGATATTTTCGCGCACCAGTAGAGTCAATTCTGAGGCCGTCACTGTCCAAGAGTCTCAAATGGAGATAGAGCTGAATGGACGCAAGCCGCCTGCTCCGCCGAAAGACCCGGCGCAGTATGAAGGACGTCTGAGAGATGTGCCTGTGACGGCTTCTAAGTACAAGCCCGTGTGGCAGCGCCTACGCAATAAGCTCAAGTCCCGCTTCATTTTGCAGAGTCTGGGCAAGGAGATTCAGCTCTTCGGTGCCAACACCATCGCTCTCCAGCAGTCCAACATCGACAGCCAAGCAGTGAACGACGCAGTGCGGAAGAAGCTGCAAGGAGCGGACCACGTGGAAGAGGGGGGAAGCCGCACTGGCAGTTGCCTGCTCTTCCTACCAGCCACGCTTATCAAGAACATGTGGGGTGTGGTGTACCTGCTGCTCATGCTGTACACTGCCTTCATCATGCCCTTCGTGCTGGCCTACATAGATGACGGCGGGCCTTGGGTGATTATCGAGCCCGTGGTGGACGGCCTGTTTTTCCTCGACATCCTCGTAACATTCAACAGCGCCTTCCACAATGCAGCCGGGGAGCTTGTGACATCTCGGAAGGCGATTTGTCTGGCGTACCTGAAGTCGTGGTTCGTGCTAGACCTATTGGCGTGCTTTCCTTTCTATACCTTGCAGGGCGATTCCTCAGAGACTACGAGTGAAGATTCGAGCGGCTCAATAAGTCAGTACAAGAGCTTCCTGCGACTAAGCCGACTTCCCCGGCTGTATCGACTGCTGCGACTTACTCGCATTTTCAAGTTCGTGAAGCACTACCGCAACCACCAAAAGATTGAAAAGGTGCTGGAAACTATCTGCGGCAAAGGCTCTGTGATTCGTCTGGTGGCGTTTTTCCTGATGGTGACGATTTGTGTTCATCTCATGTCCTGTCTGTGGTTCTATGTGGCACGCTTGGAAGGTCTGGGTCCGCAGACTTGGGTGTCGCTGCGGGGTCTGAGGGACAGTTCCACTGTGGACTTGTACATAGCGTCTTTGTTCTGGACAATTACGACTCTGTCTACGGTGGGGTATGGAGATATAGTGCCGGGCACCAGTGTGGAGCGAGTGCTGGCCATTGCGTGGATGCTCTTTGGCGTATGCTTCTTCTCCTTCACCATCGGCTCGCTCTCCACCATGCTAAACAGCATAGACACCAAGGAAATGGTGCTCACCAACAAACTTGCAGCCATTGACGAGTTCGCCTCCGAGGCCAAGCTGGAAAAGTCTCTGCGCTACCGTCTGCGCCACGCCCTCCGCTACTCAATCGAGCAGACAGGGTTCAGTTCGTCTGACAAGCGCAGCATTTTCAACGAACTGCCAAGACAGTTGAAATACGAAGTGGCGCTGGCAATGCACCGAGGTGCAGCAAAGTCTCTTTCTTTCTTCTCAGACCGAGATCAAGTGTTTGTGGCCTCTATTGTGCCTTTCCTCAACTCGCAGTTTGTTCCCAAGCAGCATGCAATTTACCGGGAAAAGGAATACGCGGACGAGATTTACTTCATAGTGGAAGGCCGCTGCGTCGTAATGGTAAACGACAAACATGTGATAAAGAAGCTGCAGCGAGGCTCTTACTTCGGTGAAATCGAAGTGATTCAGCAGATCCCTCGGAAGTTCACAGTGTCCGCAGGAACAGATGTGGAGTTACTGACCATGAACAAGCGCATTTTGTTCGTCATCAAAACAGACTTCCCTGCTGTGTACGAGGAAATGAAGGAAGTGGCTGCCACTCGCAACCACCTGAACGACAAGGCGAAGGAACAATTCATGAAATTGCTGGCTCTGTACAAGGCAGGCAAGCTGCAGCCTGAGGACGAAAGCTTGTTCAAAAGCCTTAACTCGGAAGCGCTTACTCAAAAGTTCTCAGATCAAGCTGTTCCGGAAATACGCATTGCGAAGACTGAGGAGGAAAAGAAGTCCGCCAACCCAGAGTTGGATGCACAGATTCGGGGACTGGACCAGCGCGTCCAGCAGATGGAAACTGCAATCAAGTCCACTAAGGCTATTGCTTCCAGTATCTTTGCAGCATTGACCAAGAAGACGAGGAGGCCTGGTCTGCTGGGCGATATGCCGCTGCCCCAACTCAGTCCGCTAGAGGAGGCCTCTCCCCAATCGCAGACAAAAGATGAGCCACCTGATTCCCCTTTGGAGCCGCCTGATTCCTCTTTGGAGCCTCCAGAGCCAAGTGAAGATTCGACCTAGTCCCGCCAATTAGGCGAAATGAAAAAAGCGCTCTAATAATGGTAAAGCGACGGAAGTCTCACTTCGAAGTGGAAAGTCTGCTAGACCGCAAGGAGGTGGAGGGAGTGCCGCGCTACAGAGTGCGATGGAAGGGATATGCGCCTGAAGACGACACTTGGGAGCCCTTGGAAAACCTACAGGCCATCCTCCCTCTCGTCCAGGCCTTCGAAACCCGGCGCAAGAAGGACAGCGAAACGCCCAAAGCTTTGCGGAAAGGACCGAAGCAAGCGACCGCTGTGGCGCAGGGCAGCTTGGAAACGGACGAAATAAGTCGCCTGTTGGATTTGTGGAAGCAGGACGACCGAGGGTTGGTGTGTGAGGTGGAGTACAAGCCACGTCGCTCTGGTGGGGCAGTTCGCAACTCCTTGGAGAGACTCGACGTGGTGCGGTATTTCTGTCCGCAGTTGCTGATTGATCTGCTGGCGTCCAAGATTGTGAGTGGGCATGATTAAACAGCTAGCTGAAAGGTCTAGAGCTCTGCTTTCTGACTGGCATTTGCAGAGCCTCGGAAGATACGATGAGTTTGTTGTGAGTCTTCGAGGGAAGACCGCTCCTCGCCTACTGTGAACAGCTTGTGTCGACTTGTGACGCTGCTGCCGGACTGACTTAAGCTTGACAGGCTTGCAGGCATGAATCGACATTTCTGTTTCACGCCGTTCAGTTCTTTCTCCGTGTTCCTACACAGTCCACACCCCATAAGTCGTTTATTGTTCGCTGGAAATGGCAGTGGACTTGAAAGCGACATATCTACAAGCCTTGGAGGCTGCCCGACTCCTCTTCCTCCAAGGCCAGCCTATACACTCCCGAATGCTCTTGAGCCGAGCAGAGGCTGCGCTAGCTGTGAAAGGTGTGGTTCCACTATCGCAGACAGAGCAGAGAGCCAGAGCACAGATACTGGGGCAAGTGCCAGTGCTCAGTCTGCTCGCCCTTTCCCGACCCACTGAAGTCAGTTTCCTGTCTGCTGCCAAGCAGTCCTTGCAGCTGCCACCCAGAGCACTTACTCTGGACACTGTCCCTGTAGAAGACTCGGAGGAGCCGGAGGCTGCGGTCGAACTCGCATTGCAGCTCTACGCAGAGAACCGAGTTTTAGAGGCTTTTCAGCATATTGCTCCACTGCCGAAATCTATACTGGAAAGTGAGTCTCTTCGACCACTGCTGCAAGACTATGAAGAAGTGCAGGCGACCCTCGCTCGCTTCCACGAGGACGTAGCCTGGCACACGGAAGTCAGAGGAGCAGTGACAGTGCACACTCTAATGAGACCGGATGAGCCGACTATCACCATCAAGTCGGAGGGCGAGTTGGAGATCCCGGCCTTCCAGCTGCTTGCTTTGCTGTATGAAACAGACCTGTTTCCCACCTGGGTGCCTTTCTGCAGGCGAGCGCATACTGTGGCTGAATTGTCTCTAGTGAAGAAGGTGATCTATGAGTACTTCCGCCTGCCGCTGATGGCGGACAGAGATGTGGTGCTGCACGGCTACGGTGTGAACGCATTACAGGAGCAGGGCACTTTGGTGGTGGTCGCTCAAAGTGTGCGAGAGGGACAGTTCCCAAACGTAGCAGTGCCCCCGTTGCAGGCAGGCCTAGTGAGGGCGCAAGTCCACTTCTTCGGAGGACTGATTCGTCCCCTCACTCGCACTCACACTCACTTCCAACTCATCACCAACTTCGACCCAAACCTGCGGAATGTGCCGTATGGAGTGCTGAACTGGGCCAGCAGAAAGCTAGGCAAGAGGATATTCAAAACTATTGCTCGTCAGGCTGCGAAGTTCGCACATAGCGAACATGAGAAGAGAGTGCAGGCCAACTCGCCTTTTTATCAACACATCCGTAGCAGCCTCGAGGAGTTCTTCGTCCACAGAGGCTTGTAAGCATAGTAAACCCAGCAGTGCAAAGTGTCGATGCAGGGTAATATGGCAGTACGGCCTGAAACAGAGATCAACAAAGCAGTGAACGAGGTGCATGCCGGGTCTCTGCTTGCTGTGGCCTCTGTTGGAGACTTAGTGTGGCGTCCTGAGTCCGAGACCGGGCGTCTCACCAGTCACGCTAGTGCCAGTCAACTACAGGAAGTCTCCTCTGAGGACGACGAGCCCAGCCAGCAGGAGGACAAGGACTCTGAAATCAATGCAGACATCCTGCAGAGTTACCATCACCTGCAGACTGTCGCTGAAAGTCAACTGCGGAGCTTCAAAGGCCGCATCACTTCGCAGATGCTGTACCTGCCCAGACGCCAGTCCTCTCCACAGCCGCCCAGCACTCCAGTGGCACTGGAAGAAGGTGTCAAGGGGCAGAAATTGCGCATCTACGCTGTCACTTGGAACATGCACGGCAAACTACCTACAGAAATGGGTCGTCTCTTGCCCGTACACCCAGCCCCTCACATCTACGTCGTGGCTTCGCAGGAGTGCATGAGGTCTATATCCAAAAGCTTAGTGGTACAGAGCAAGGAACAGTGGGAAACGCGTCTGGCCAGGACCTTGGGGTCGGACTATGTGATGCTCCGGTCTCACACGATGGTGGCGATCCACCTGGCAGTGTTCATCCACACGAGTTTGCAGCCAATTGTGTCTGCTATTCGCAGTGCTGATATTGGCACCGGGTGGGCTAAGCAGGGCAACAAGGGGGCGGTGGCAGTCAGCTGTCAAGTCGGCGCCACTAGTCTCCTATGCGTCTGCTGCCATCTCACATCCGGCCAAAACAGCATCAAGCGGCGCAACCTGGACTTCGACCGGATAAACCGCGAGTTACGACTAAACGAGGAAACCGGCCCTCTCACCGAGTCCTTCGACGCCGTGGTGTGGCTAGGCGACCTGAACTACCGCATCAACGGCCCCAAAGCCTCTGTGGAGATGCTAATTGCTCAAGGTCAATTGGGAGTGCTGTTGGAAAGTGACCAACTGGGAATCGAGCGCAGACACGCTCGCTTGCCTGGGGACCTGCTGGAGGGAGAAATCCGCTTCCAGCCTACATATCGCTTCGACCACGGCACAGACACCTACGACACTAGTCGCAAACAGCGAGTGCCCAGCTGGTGCGACCGCATCCTGTACCGCAGTCGCAAGAACGGCCTGAAACTGGTACAGTACTCCTCACTGATGGACCTGCGGCTCTCTGACCACAAGCCTGTCTTCGCGCACTTCGAACTGACCTTTGTCACCGCAGAAAGTGAAGTGGCGGCTGAACCTCTGAGTCAGTCCAAGAAAAGCTCGGTGTGTCTCGTGTTCTAGGTGCTGTTCATATCTTAGATCACGCACTCCTGGCTCCTGTCCACCTCTGTGAGCTGCAGCACTTTGAAGACTGTGGGCAGCACACCTGTGAGTCCGTACCCCGCCACCATCATTGGCACCGCCTGGCCGATCACGTAGCTCGTCACTTGGTCTGTCTTCGGCAACTGGTGAGTGAGGAAGAAAATTGTACTTTGAGCGGCAATAGCCAGCAGGGCTCGTGCGCATCCTTTCCACAGCGGCGTGTTCCACCAGAACTCGTGCAGGTGCTTGCTAGTGTGCATGGAGCCTGTGAGGACTCCCGCTCCATACAGCAGTAAGGACGTGCTGGCGAAGGTCCCCGCTATTCCAATGCTGTTTTCGCATTCTTTAGATGAATTGATCAGCCACTGACTCGGTAGATAGTCTTGGTTGGTCAGCTGTGCCACTATGACTGCCAGAACCAGCAGACCAATTGTGAGCAAAGCCAGGTACACTGAGTATCTGCGGTTCTTCTCGTAGTTAAAGGCGGCTCGATAGCACCAGCGAGTCAGCACGGAGTCCTGTGACAGTGCAAATGTGAGGAAAATGAAGGCGTAGCAGGCAGTGATGAACACTTGGTGTGGGTAGTGCTCTCCCATCGCCACCTCACCCACGGCCTGGAAGCCTAGCCCCAGCAGCAACCCAGTGTAGACGGTTATTCCCAGAATGAAGCCTCCGCCCTTCCGCAGCAGCTGAATCGCCAGGTAGAAGTAGAACACCACTGCCAGAAAGAGCTCCATGCTGGGCTGTCCGAAGCCTTGCCTGCACATATACACCTTCACCTCGGGACTTTCCCAGTAAGGCCTCGGCTCTCCATACAGCATGTTCAGCAGTGAACAGACATAAACGCCCACACAACTCACTGTTATCACCTTCACTCCAGGCCGTGGGTCCAACATGTGGTACAGCACTGCGCTCCACTGCGCCAACATCCAGGGACAGCAGCTCTGCGAGGCCATTTCGAAAGCAGGCTGTAGGGCACTGAACACCGGGATCTGCTGCAGCGCCACAATGAGCCCCACACTCGCCGAGGTAATTGGTGTGAGGAAGAAGGCTGTGAAGGGAATGACGAGCAGCAGCAAGATGAGTGCGGACACCTTGACGTGCAGCGACAACTTGATCTTGTGGCCGCGCTCCTTGAAGGTGGCGAGACGCTGGAGCTGCGTGTACGGAGTCTGCATCTACCTATTAGTCCTCTTCGAATAGAGACCGCTTCTTGTTCGCAGGCACCTCTGGGAAGTCGTCTTCGTCGTCCGAGTCGAAGATAGAGCGCTTCTTGGGGTCGGGTTTGGACTCCATGAAGAGGCCGGGCTTCTTGCTGTCTTGCTTAGCGAAGGACTCGTCGAAGTCGTAACTTCGGTCAGCGCCATGCGGCTCTCGAGCTCGAGTGGGCTTTTCAGCAGGCAGAGAAGGCAAACTCAGCGGGTCGTCAAAGAGGAAAGGGTTGCTTTTGGGGGGCTCCGCCTTGGTGGTCTGGAAGGACTGTGAATCTGCCTTGGGCACCACACTCTCAACTTTACTGGCCTGGAAGGACTGAGATTCCCCAAGTTTCTTCTTCGCTAAGTCTGAGTTCAGCAGCACTTCGGTCGTCAAGTCGTCGTCCTTGAAGAGGCTGTCGAACTTGATAGGAGGCTTCTTCTTCGGGGGCTGTTTGGTTTCTTCTTCAAACAAACCCTGGAAGTTGCTTTTTTCCTTCTGCTTCGGACGAGTGCTGAAGAGACTGGACTCAGGCTGCTCCTCGCCAATTCCATAGTTTTCAAAGCTCGCCTTGGGTCGAGGCTTGGGAGGTTCCTCGGAGAGTTGGGGTAGTTGCGGTGACACAGGAGCTTGGGGTAATTGCGGAGACATGGGAGTGGGCTGGGCAGGCTTCTGGGGCACTTGCACAGCAGGAACTGACTTGGGGACCTCAGGAACTGCAGGGCGAGTTTGGACGAGTGCAGGCTTTACTGGGCTCTCGGGCTTCAAAGAGGCCGGCTGAGTTTGAGGCACTGGCTTGGGAGGTTCGGACTTAGCCACTGGAATAGGCCCAGGCTTAGCCACTGGAATAGGCCCAGGCTTAGCCACTGGAATAGGCCCAGGCTTAGTCACTGGAATAGGCTCAGGCCTAGCCACTGGGAGGGGTTCAGGGGGACTTGGAACTTCAGGCTCGGAGACAGACTGGTTCATGGAGGGAGTGTCAGGAGGAGGCACTTTGCCTGCCAGCACTGCTGCGATGAGTCCCCGCTTTTCCTTCATACTGAGGTTTTCGTAAGGCACTTCGCCCTGAGGCATCGCTACAGGAGGCAGAGCCATCTGGGGAGGAGGAGCCTGCACAACTGGAAGGGGCTTAGGGGCTGCAGGCTTTGCAGAGGGAACGAAAACAGGCAAAGGGGCAGGTGTAGGCAAGTGGAGAGCTTTGGCTTCGTCTTTGCGCACGCTAGCAACACTCAAGGAGCCCTTCACTTCTCCGTCAATTACAGCCTTGCGTCCTGCTAGTGCTTTCTGCAATCCCTTTTGAAACTCAGAAACACTTTCAGGAATGTCCGGCTTGGCAACTGGAAGAGCTGGACCCTTGGAAAGCAGGTTGAGTTGGGGAGCTCCAGGGATACTCAAGGGTGGAGCTGCAGGCTTGCTCAGAGCAGGGGCGTTGGGAACACTGAGTGGAGGGGCAGCGGGGATTTTGAGCTGAGGAGCTGTCGGGACTACGAGTGAAGGAGCCATAGGGATGCTGAGTGGCGGGGCAGTTGGAATGCTAAGTGGTGGGGCAGTTGGAATATTGAGTGGAGGTGCTTTGGGAACGCCCATTGCACCCATGGGAGGAGGCAAGTTCAGCTGAGGTGCCTGAGGAGGAGTAGGCGATGAAGCGAGCCAGGGCAGTGTGGGGTCCACTGCAGAAGGTCGGGACATCTCAGGCTGAACGCTCGGCACCTCACTATCGTCCAACTGCTGTTCGTCGTCTTCTGCTGTAGAGATCACCGTAAAGGCCGATCCAAGGGTCGTCATAGAAGAACTGGGAGTTGATGATGTGCGGGAGTTTGCGCATTTGCCCTCGAAAGATGGAAGTGCCCAGCGTGTTGGAGGAAGCGACTTCGTCTTGATTGGCTTCCCGCAGGAGATCGTCCACCTTCAGTCCCTGCATGCCCAGGCGCAGCGCTTCCTTGTACTTCGGGATCAGCTGAGCTTCACGACTTTCAGCGTTTTCTTCCCGATTCACTCGTTGCTTCTTCAAGCTGGAGTCGAAGGCTCCCGGAGTGGCTGGCTGCTGGGTTGGCAGCTTGGATTCCTCTTGGTTGGCAGGCCGGCTGTCTTCGTCAGGGACAGACTGGATGGCTTATACGTTGGCGATGAATTGATACGTGGAGAGGTTGCTGAGGGCGTTGAAAGCGCTGTTGAGACGCACAGTGGTGGCATCTGTGTCCTTGCCTAAGTCGCTTAGGGCTGCTTTCACTTTCTGAGTGCGCTCTAGCATGGCCTCAGCAAAGCCTTCCAGCAACGTGAAGAGTTTCTCATCAGAGTCAGAGGTCCAGGAAGCTCGGTCCTGATCAAGCAGCTGTCTCCAACGAGAGGCCATTTTGTTAGGCAGGTTATTGACTGGCGAACCTCCGCGTCCACTCTGCAGCTGTGCGCAGTGCCTCGGCCTCGTTGTGGATCCACTGCTCCGCCACTCCGTTGTCCAGCGGGTCATCAGGGTTGGGCGAACTCAGCAGCGCCTGGATGCTCAGCAGCACTGAGCGGATTTGCAGGGCTGGCGACCACTTGCCTTTGAGGATATCCAGGCAAATCCGGCCCAACTTGTCTACGTTGGGGTGGTAGAGCTTGGTTAGGAAGCGTACCTTTGGAGGGACCATGGGATAGTCGTCAGGGAGGAAGAGTTCGAGACTGAAGAGTCCGCCTTCGAAGGGCGACTGGATAGGTCCAGCGATTTGCACGTGGAAGTACCGAGAGTTCGCAGGGTCGGGGTTGGCGTAGATGCCAGGCACGGGCTCCTCTGCCAGCCGCTGAGTTTCCTTCTGAATGCGACGATTCAGAGTTGCCATTTAATGCCAGCCTCTGGTTTAGCTCCTCATGCAAAGTGAGCGCTGTCGCTCGTAGTGCTCGCGCTGCTCTCGCGTCACTGAGGCCCGCACCTTGGCGCCTGCATGAAGTAGATGTGCTTGAGACACCAGGATTTCCGGCTTCTCCTCTCGAAGCGCCAAGCAAGCAGCTTCCCGCACCACAGAAGCCAGGTCAGCCCCACTGTAGCCCTCCAACTGTGCTGCTAACTTCTGGAAGTCGATGTCATCTGACAGAGGAGTGTGTCTGGTGGCCGCTTGCAGAATAGCAACCCGGTCTTCAAGTCCAGGTAGAGGGACGAAGAGCTTCGTGCCCAAACGGCCTCCTCGCAGAATGGCAGGGTCGATGATGTCGAGACGGTTGGTGGCAGCCACCACGAACACTTGGGCACGGTCCTGAATACCATTCAGTTCAGTGAGCAGCTGGTTCACCACTCGCTCGGTAGCCTGGTTGTCCCCGCCTCGCTGTGCACAGAGCGAGTCGATTTCGTCGAAGAAGATGATGCAAGGAGCTGAGTCTCGGGCGCGCTGGAAGACTTGCCGCACTGCTCGCTCGCTTTCTCCCACATACTTGTTCAACAACTCCGGCCCATTCACAGCGATGAAGTTGGCTCCGCTCTCGTGAGCCACTGCCTTGGCGACCAAAGTCTTCCCACAGCCTGGCGGTCCGCACAGCAGCACACCTGCAGCCATCGTTATGCCGGCTTGCTTGTAGCGCGCAGGGTCTTGAATCGGCTTCACTATTGCATATGTGAGTTCATCCCTCAGTTCCTGCAGCCCGCCAATGTCCTCCCAACAGGTGTCAGGAACTGTAGTGAAGCCTTCTCGCTTGGCACTGGGCTGCACTTGTGTAAGAGCGTAGAGGAAGTCCTGCATTTCCAGGAAGCACTCGGAACTGTCCACTTGCCTGCGAATGGCGTGAGTGCCTGCCTCTGTCACGAGAGAACGCAGGTCCGCTCCTACATAGCCTGCTGTGCTCCGGACTAGCGTAGTCACGTCCAGCGCCCCCTTCACAGGACAAGGCTCCACTAGCACTCTAAGAATCTTCTCACGGGCTTCTTGGTTGGGAATGCCGAAGTGAATTTCGCGGTCGAAGCGGCCGGCACGACGCAGTGCAGGGTCGATTGCTTCTAATCGATTGGTGGCTCCCAGCACAATCACCAGTTTGCCTTGCTGCCAGGCACTGTCCAGTTGGTCCATGCAGGCTAGAAGCTGCGTCACTATGCGTCGCTCCAGACCTCTCTCTGCTTGGCTTCGCTTGCCGGTGATTGCGTCAATCTCATCGATAAAGAGTACGCTGGGTGCGTTTTCCTGCGCTTGCTGGAAGAAGTCTCGTAGGCGCTTTTCTGACTCGCCAGAAGTGCCGGCCACCACCTCAGTAGCCGCAAGTTCGTAAAAGGCACAGCCGATTTCTTCACGCAGTGCATGCGCTAACGCAGTCTTGCCAGAGCCCGGAGGGCCGCATAGCAGCACGCCTCTTTCCGGAGGAATGCCCATGGCTCGGTACTTGTCAGGGTGCAAGAGAGGAGTGAGGATGCAGTTCTGCACAGTTTCCAGCACTTCGTCAAGGCCAGCCAGGCTTGCGAAGTTGGGTGTGACTTTTCTTACTTTGGCAGGAGCCTCGACTTTGTCTTCACCGTATTGGCGCAGCACAGCTGCCACTGCTTTCTTTAGTGCAACGTAAGGCTTGCGGTCGAAGCCGTGACACTTCTCCTGCAGGTGTTGGACGATACGCTCAGCGTCCAACTCGCCGCCTGAACGAAGGTAGCCGTACACTGCTGCTAGCAGAGCACGGTCCTTCAAGACCATTATGTATTAGCTAGCCTCGTCTCACAGCGTCCAAATGGATAGCTGACTGAGTAGATATTGTTATGAACTGCTACTGTCCTCTGAGCAATCGAGGAAATAAGTCCCACTGGACTGAGCACTATGCCTAGGGCGTCCGTCAGAGGCGAGGAAGTTGGGAAATCCAATAACATGTCAACTTTAGAGGAGCGAGACGAGTCGTTTATGCAAACACAGTTCGTCGATATTTAACCTGCATAGGTTCTTAAAAGCCGCTGCTTTCGAGCAGAAATTATACTTTTGCGGCCAATTACGGCAATAAGCGGATGTAGACTCAGATTTCACGATGAGTTGAAATTTTGGCTTTTTAATTAGAAAGCCTTCCTGCAACTTGTGTCTCTTCACTGCCTATATGAGCCCTTTTATAGGGCAACAAAGTTCCGAAACCCACTATCACCCTTCCTTTCTGGCAAAGTCCAGAGATTTCGGTATGATATTGACTAATTGCAGGGAAGTCCGGAAACACTTTCCTTGAAAGCTTCCCAGGATGTTTCTTTATGTTCAATGAAATGTGCCAAATGGTTTGATGCTGCCGATATTTCAGAGAACTTTTCGAATTTTTTAATTTGCGCTCCTTACGCTAAATTTCAGCGCTTTTTTGCCTAAAGTAAACGCCTGAGAAATCACTAGTCTTCCGCATTAAAAGAAAAAGCCACCTGCGAATTGCTGGTTTCAAGGCGATTCCGTTTTGATCGGCCTCTTATCGGATACCTTCCTAATAAAAGCTCATGGGAAAGCGAAGCTCCCTTACCAAGACTTGGGGGTGCAGACAGACTCAGGGAGTCGCAGTTCTGGCCTTCGCCACTCTGCTGAGTTGCCTCGCAGTCGCAGAGTTGCCGCTACAGTGGGCAATTGTATTGGGCAGTGGGGAAATTGTGGGCTTGGGAGTAGCGGCAGTAGCCTGCTTTTCCGCTCTACAGAAACAGACTTGGATCGGAACAGGGTCGGGAGTGATTTGTGAGAAATGTCAATTGCCGACTGTAGTGGGGACTTACCACTGTGAAGTATGTGGGAACTGTGTGAACGCCTACAGTCACCACTCCTACTGGCTCAACACCTGCATTTGTGCAGGGAATGCCACTGCCTATCTCACTGGTTCGGCAGCTTTGGCAGTAACTGCAGGGTGTCAATTGACCATTGGAGGCGTGTTTCTCGCCTTTCTTATACAAAGACAAGGAATGCGGTACTCTTTCCGCTACTTCACTACCCTCTTCTACCTGTTTTTCCTAATTGCCGTCCTCATATCTGTCTATATCCTTGCAGCCTCCTGCTTCGCCTTTCTTTCCCACTTAAGGAAACTCCTGTCTCTGCGGTGCAAGCTGGGCCAAAGCAAGGTCCAGCCTGCCTACGTACTCCCTGGGAAAGCAGGGGAAGGGAGTGTGCTCAACGGAAGGATGGTAAGGCTGTATAATGACTCCTTCGATTCACATTCTGCGGAAATCACAGGGATTAGTGCAATGAGGGAAGCAGAATCCGGAGGGCCGATGCTTAGCGCATAGTAGGCTAATTTCTGTCCTTATTTAAGCGCTTTGGGCATAAAAATAGATGACTTTTCCCTCCCGCGATTAACTTGTCCATTTGCAAGTTGCTTCGACCTTTTCGAACTACAGAAAAACAATTCTTTTGTGAAATTTCACACATCCCACCGAGCAACCACCATCAGACCTGTGAGAAACATACAAGCAACCCTATTTGCCAGATCTGCACATCACATAGCTTCCGCTACTAGGACACTGTATATATATGATCACACAGAAAAGGTGGCGAAAGAATTGCACTAGCCAACAACTGAAGGGAGTGGTAGGCCTCGGCTTCCAAGCAGCAGTTGCACTCGCCATAGCGGAAGAACTGCCACAGAGCTGGCTCATTTTGCTAGCAACAGGACTTATTGTGGGCCTAGGACTAGCGGCTGCCTCGGCCGCAGTGTGCTTCTACACGCCTCACCTTTACTGTGGGTACAAGGGAGGTACAGGGGTGCTTTGTGGGAAATGCCGGCTTTACTTGGGACTTACCACTGTGAGGTGTGTGAAGTATGTGTGCCTGCGCATAGCCATCATTCGGACTGGCTGAATAGTTGCTGGCGCCTATGCAACTATTCAGCCTATGTGTTCTGTCTGTTCAGTGTAGGGGCAATTGTGATTTGCCAACTACTAGCCTCTACGGTTCTCCTGGCCTTAATAGCCACAGACCAGGACACAGCTAGGCGAATTGCATATCGCTATTCACTGCTCGACCAAGGCTACTTATATCACGTTTTTCTCTTTTTCTACTTTCTAATCTCAGTCACTCTTGCCGCTACCACTTGGGCTAGCTTCGCCTACCACCTCTCCAAAGCAGTGTCCCAGTGGAGGGAACAGCAGAAAGTTCGCAGACAGACCCAGCCTATTCTGGAAATAAACAGTCCCTACCCCAGTTCTGACACAGGACTGCCGCGGGTTTCCTCCGTGTTACTCAAAGTGCAAAGTGAGTCCTTTGAGTTGCATGCGGTTGAAATGTCAGGAATTGGGGATCAGTCGATAGATTATAAATCCGGAACTACTCAAATATCGTATCATCGGGGAAAAGACCAGCATTAATAATAGAGTAATCTTCGGTCGCTTTACACCTTGCTGCATTGCACTCATTTCCAGTCTCTTCTTCCGGCAGTGACCGCATTGCTAACAGCAGATTCTTCAAAGTCGCTGGTTGGGACAGGGCCCTATCTTGGACTGAGCTGTCTGCTGCAATGAGGAAATCGGCCAGACATCATCAACAGAAGTGAGGCTGGCCAAAGCCCTGCCGAGACTAAACAAGTTAGTTTTCCTGATCTATGGAGATATTAGCACTATGAGTCACTCCCTATAAAAGGAAGAAGCTTTG
>Ga0247837_1006215_pt1 | contig 17026 bp, 17 predicted proteins | sample LaCtaG_2_FD_187115 | JGI IMG/M metagenome (GOLD analysis project Ga0247837, IMG submission 187115) | Freshwater microbial communities from meromictic Lake La Cruz, Castile-La Mancha, Spain - LaCruzMarch2015_14.5m | ecosystem: Environmental > Aquatic > Freshwater > Lake | place: Spain: Castile-La...
TTAAAGATATGGAATCTTTCTTTTGGGCTTGATTCCTTGTGGGCTATTACATACTTACCCTCACACAGCTTGTTATCGCCCCAAGAAGTCCACCCACAAGGAATTGGGACCAACCTTGCAGCCACTCCTGCGGTACTTTGACATAAGTTCTCTTGTCTGGCATATTCATTGGTCTCCTAGGTCGCATTTTATCGGATGGTTGAATGCTGAAATCCGGTCCAGGTCTTCTGTGAATCCTGTGTTTTCATAGTCATTGCAAATTCTCTGCTCCCGTTACCGATTAATGACTGCTTTGGTGCGTTTTGTCATCAGGTGCATCTGGCAAACGTCAACAACTGCACTATCACTGCACTGACTAGTGTAGACGGCAGTTTCGTCGACGGAGAACCCACACCCCACCAGTGTTCCGCCCTCCTCACTGCCCACTGGCCATATGTTGAGCATTGGTTCGCAAGGCTCTTCCCCAACTTCGCTGCTCCTGCAGGCGCTTCCACAGCAAAGTGAAGACCATTCTGTAGCTGTGGATCCTGCAGTTCAATCCCCCCTTCATGCAGACAGACCCAGCCTGGGTGGAATTGATAGCAGTCTTCAACAGTGCCTCCACTGCCTGGACCACTCTGTTGGCGTGGACACATCCGACACCCAAGTACTCCACTACCGGCAGCAACATACAGGAATTCCCTACGGAGTAAGTGTCTGGCTGGCGCTGGAACCGGCGGACAAGGCGGCTTTAACACCTTCAGCACTGTGTGTGTGAGTTGTGCAGACAACACGCACTGCGCAGACGCTATCCTAGCCTGCGCGCCTTAAGACTAACCACTAGTCTCTAGACGAACAAGAAGTGCACTTCTGTACCTTCACTAGAAGTTGTATTAGCTTTTCCTCATTCCACAGCCATTCCTAGCTCCCAGGCAAGCTGTAGAGAAGCAATATGTCCCTCTGCCTCCGCGATTTCAACCAGGGAACGTTTGCCTCGATAGAAGCAGGGATGAAAGCAACTCCTTGCTGTGAAGACAAATCCTGACTCACTGTGTCGTCCTATGAAGTGTCCGAGCACTGCTGTAGCAATGAGAGGGATTTCCTGCATAGCGGCTTCAACACCCTCAGACAGTGAGTTCCGCCAGTCTCAGGTTCCTTCAACCCAAGCATGTTGGCTGCATTTCAATAGGCTCAATGAAGCAACTCTCACAGGTCTAGAATTTAACGAAGTCGCGCTCCTCCACAGTTTGCGTGGGACTGACTCCCGCCATCTCAAAGACCTCCAGCAGATCCGAGTCAGTGAGTGGGACTTCGAGGGCAGAGGACAGCACTGTCTTCATATCTTGGAAAGTCACTCTTCCCTTGCCAGCCTGGTCAAAGCAGGAAAACACCTCCCTGTTCATCTGCTCCTTGCCTCCGTTTTGGTAGCGGGCACTTACAATACGCAGCAACTCACTCCAGTCCAAGGAAGCCTTGCGCGGGTCAATGCCCACTGCCACCAGCTCCCGCTCTATGTCCTTCTTGCTCATCTTCCAAAACCCGAAGTTCCACAGAATCCCTCTCACGTGCTGCATGGGGATGGACCCGCGAACTCCTTCTTCTTCATACAAGGAAAAGGCCTTGTGCATGTCTTCAATCTGCGTGGCAAGTACCAGTTCCCCAGGGAGAATCACCTTCGACTCAGCCTTGTTCAAATTCCCGTCACGTCGCTCCGAGGCAGTTACTTTGCGAGTGGCCATTTTCAAGTATATCCAACAGACGGTGGTGCCCTCTCCTATGTTTGTAGTGCCTACTGCCTGCATTCTGTAGAGCCTTTGCCCATCTTGTCTACGGCCTGATACCTACTGTTGCATTAATATGGGCTTCAACTCTGAACACCTCAAGGCCAACCTACGCATGGCCATTACCCGCATCGGCATACTGAAGAACAAGAAGCACAACGGTATGCTCGCGAAGAAGGAGGAAATCGCCAACTACCTGCGCGCAGGCAACGAGGAAATGGCCAAAATCAACGTGGAGGGAGTCATCAACAGCGAAAACTTCATATCCGCCCTAGAGATTCTCTGCATCATGTGCACGCAGTGTGCTGAGCGCATCCGCGTAATCACCGAGTTCAAGGACTGTCCGAGAGACATGCTCGGGTCCGTGCATACCCTGATCTATGCAGAGCCCTACTGCGAGTGTCCAGAACTGGTCAAGGTGAAGGAACAGCTGAAGCTGAAGTACGGCAAGAACTTGGTGAGGGCTGCGGAAAGGGATGAGGAGGGACTGGTGAACTCCACTGTCAAGGCGAAACTCGCGACTTGTATACCGGACATGGAGGTGAAGATTGTCAAGTTGGAAGAAATTGCTGCGGAGAGACATGTGGAGTACACGCCCTCTGGACGCTTTATAAGAGTAAGCGCTACTTAGGACATGCAGGACATGCAGATGCCGAGAGACTTGCCGAATCCTCCGGCACCCGGGGGACAGGGAGGGTTCGGACAGTTCCCACCCCCTGGACCAGGAGGGTTTCCGCCTGCAACAGGACAGGGAGGCTTTCCCTCTGCAGGCTCTGGCGGCTTTACTCAGCCTGGACAGGGAGGATTCCCTTCTTCAGGGGCAGGTGGGTTCTCCCAAGCAGGCTATCCTGGGTCTGGTGGCTTTGCCCCACTGCCTGCTCAAGGAGAGTTCCCAACTCCTCCAGGATTCAGTCAATCTCCGGGAACTGGGCAAAGTGGCTTTCCACCGAGTGGGCCTTTCCCCGGCAATTCAGCTTTCCCACCATCTGGCCCGAACAACCCTGCAGCTAGTCCCTACGACCCCTACGGCGATATCTCTCTGCCCACTCTCCGTCCAGAGCCCAAGCCCCTGCACAATCCTCTCCCTGACTTCCCAGACATCCCCTCCCAACCGCCGAGTGCCGAGCCTGCGCAGAGCAGTGAAGTCGACGAGTTGGCAGCACTCAGAGCTCGCTTTGAGAATGCGATGAAGGGTAGCTAAGGCTGCGTAGAAACCTGGTCTTTCCTGATAGTTAGAAGTTGTGAGTTTTTCATACCTGCCAACAGACGATTTCCTGACTAGTTAGCTGAAGTCCTTAGCCTACATTTGTAAGCAACACATATAAGCTATATATGGCGAGGAAACCACTGCTGGTGGGTGTCTCAGGCGGCACGGCTTCAGGCAAAACCACCGTGTGTCGCATAATTACAGAGGCTTTGGGTGTGAACTGCGTGCTGATCTCGATGGACAACTTCTACCGCGGCCTGAGTCCTGAAGACCACGAGAAAGCGGCGGACTACAACTTCGACCACCCCAACGCTCTGGACTTCGACGAGTTGCACCACTGTCTCAGCAGTCTGTTGGCAGGCCAGGCCACTGAAATTCCTGTGTACGACTTCTCCACGCACGCCCGCACTTCCGAACGCCTCCACCTCGAACCCGCCGATCTCATCCTCTTCGAAGGCATCTTTTCCCTCTATGAAGAACGCATCCGCGACCTGATGAGTCTGAAGATCTTCGTGCAGACGGACGACGATGTGCGTCTAGCGCGGAGAATGCTGCGAGATACGCGGGAACGGGGCAGAACAGTGGTTGGCATTATCACGCAGTATATGCGCTTCGTCAAGCCTGCTTATGATGGGTACATCCAGCCCACTATGAAGCACGCGGACATCATTCTGCCCAATGGCGCACAGAACAAGGTGGGGATCGGACTGATTGTCGAGTACCTTCAGAACCGTCTGCCTAAACCCTAGTCTACGTCTCATAAACTCATACAGGAATATACCTGATTTACTCATAGCTCTGTACTTACATACGTGCTTGCACAGGTCAGTGGGTGTGCTGATAGTTAATATGCCACTAAGTGAGAAGGAGATCAGTGAGTGCAAGAACGTGTTTTCGCAGTTCGACAAGGACGGAACCGGCCGCATCGACCGGTTCGAACTGAGGGTAGTGCTGGAACAGATGGGTCAAAAGCCCAGCGAAGAAGAGGTCTTCGCTATGTGGAATGAAGTGGACGACATGAACACCGGCAAGATCGACTTCAACGAGTTCCTGCGCATCTACGAACGACACCTCATGAGTAAGAAGGACGAGGATGAGCAGGACATGATAGACGCATTCGTTGCGATGGGCGGCAACCCTGACAAGTCGGGACAGGTGGATGCAGAGAGACTTATCAACATCATCAGACACCAGTTCGAAATGACCATCAACATCGAGCAACTCATCCAAGAAATCGACGAAAACCGAAACGGCCAGATCGACTACGACGAATTCAAGTCCCTCCTCTCTAGCTAACCCGCTACATCTCTCCTAGTCATACATAATGAAGGTGGAAGTGTGCATTAGGAAGAGTGCAGTGGTCCCTGATTCGCCGCCCTTCGCAGTGTACGGACTGGAGGTGCGGACTGAATGCTCGAGAGCTGTGCTGCCGAAGCGGTTCAGTGAGTTTTACGAGTTCCAGACGCAACTCTGCTACTTTGCCCACTTCCCCCTGGGCGACGGACGCTGTTTGCTCGACATCGTGCCCAGACTTCCCTCAGCAGACTGGTCCAATTCCCCGCTTCTCCCTTTCACAGAGGTAAGCTTTACTCAGCGACGGAAATCTGATTTGGAAAAGTACATGCAGGCGGTGGCTGCTTTGCTGCCTGCCAAGCACCAGCCTTGGGCGCCCTTGCTTGAGGACTTCCTCCAGGTTCCCCGCATCCTGCTGCGAGAGAAAGTCTCCGCCCGGCTCATCCAGACTGCCTATCGTAGGCACAAACAGCGACTTCTACAGCGAGCAGCGGCCAAAGAGCGCTTCCGAGAGCTGGGCTACGTGACCTGTCTGAATGTGCTGGACGACTTCCTGCTTACTGATGTGCTTTCTTTCCTGTGCATTAACGAACTCTCCCGCTGTGCGCTGGTCTGCCGTCGCTGGCATTCACTGACTTCCAAGCCTATTCTGTGGCAGACTCTCTCGATGTTTCCCAAGTAAACTCTATGCAGGTTTCTAGGCGTGTCTTCCACTGCAGTGGAGACCATCTGCCAGCGGGCCTGGTCCTTATCAGTGATCGACCTTCGGTACTGCCAGAACGTGGACGCAAGCACCCTAATGTCCATTTCGCAGTGCTGCAACCCACAATGCTTGAAAGAACTGCACTTAGACGGCTGTGAGAAAGTAGATGACGTGGCTCTTACCAATTTAGTTTCTAAGTTCCTCGACACCACTCAACACTGTTGGACGGACGTGCCGAAGCTGAAGGGAGGGGCGCGAGGACTATGGAAGCTCTCTATTTCAGAGTGCAGACTGGTGACGGACCAGGGAGTGGGAGTGCTGCGGAAGCTCAAACAACTTGCGGACCTGAGCATTCTGGGCTGCTACTCTGTCACTGATGAAGGGCTGAGACATCTGCTGCGCGGCTCGAAGTGCTTCAAGCAACTCAACCTCTCAGGGACTTATATCACGCCTGAAACGCTGCTCCTAATTCGGTCAACTTGCCGGGACCTACAGAGCCTTGTACTGAACGGCTGCAAGCAACTCCGTCAGGACAATAAGGATTTATTCCCCACTCACGTAAAAGTCGACCTTCGCGATGACGTCTTCCGCTTCCAACTTGCGCCAGTGCCAGGCTCTGCCCTGCAGCCAATCACTAGCAACATCCTGCGCACCAGAGGGTCTCTAGCGATTCAACGAGTGTGTCACTATGTGCTGAAGAAGTTGGAAAAGGACGATGTGGCGATTGATGTGCTGTGCAAGGACCGAGTGCTGACCCCTTACCAGACGCTGAAAGAAGTGAGCAGGGACTTGTGGGACGGAGGCATACTGCTGCTGCACTACCAGATGAGAGAGGAAACGAGGGCTTCGGAGGAAAGTCACTTGCGCAATTGTGCGCTGTTCAGAGTGGTGAAGTGGGTACCCAACCAACTTGCACCTCTGTGTCGCAGCTGCGAAGAGCCTTTTTCCTTCCTCACCCGCCGCCACCACTGCCGTCGGTGCGGACTCGTGTTTTGCTCGAAGTGCAGTGACTACTGGCGCCTCCTGCCCGACCTAGGCTACTCCACTGCACCTGTGCGAGTGTGCGCGGCCTGCAGGTAGTCTTAAATGGAGCGCCTGCCCAAGTCTGTGCTGGGCTGCATCCTGGCCATTGCTGGGCCTATCGACGCTGTGGTCCAATTCCACCTAGTCTGTTCTCGCTGGCACGAAGCCCTTGCAGAAACTCCACTCGTAGTGTCCTTCCAAGGAAGCAGGAACAATGACTTGCTGCCTGGAAGGCACAAAGAAACCACGTTGAGGCGAGTTCCGCTGTGGAGAGAGTTCAACAAGTACAGTCTGGCTATGCTGGACTTGAGGAATGTGGAGCTGGAGGCGAGTTTGTTGGCGGACATACTCAGCAATGTGCCCTCCTTGCGCGGGCTGGATGTGTCGAATACGCAGCTGAGTCTCGGGCAGGTGTGGAGCATCCTCAACTACAAGGTATCAGAGAGGGAGGCCATGCAGGGACGAGTGCTGGACTTGCGGCTTCTCCGGGCTGCTAATAACCGCAGTGTCAATCTTTCCGTGGAGACACTCACCAAGGTCTTTCCTCGTCTCGAACGCCTGCACTTCGGCAACACCGAGTTCAGCTCTGCAGATCTCATACAGGTGCTGAGGGCTTTGCCAGGACTGCAGGTTTTGGATGTCACGTATGCTGCAGTGGACTGGGCTCGCATTGAGGCAGAAGAGGTGGGCCAACTACTGAGTGAAGGGAGTTTGCAGACCTTCCTTGTGCATGAACTGCCGCCCTCGCTTGAAAACGTGTTTCTCGGACTGCAAGTGCAGGTAGTAAAGGACACCGTCCCTCAGGTCCTCAGTGAGTGCACCAGTGAGGAAGATGTGGACAGACTGGCTCGTTTGCTCGCACTGGGAGCCGACCCCAACATTACCTGTCCAAAGACTCACTCCGCCTACTCAGACTTCGGGTCCTACCCAGTCCTGCGTGCTCTCCAGCGAGTCTCAGAAGAAGCCCTGGGTCTGCAGCTCATGCAGACTCTGTGCAGTTACAACCTGGACCTCAGCTACCACCAGCAGGAAGAGCCTTTCACCGTGCTGCAGGGCTGTGTCGAGCGAGAGTTTGTGTCGCTGGTGGCGCTGCTTCTCAGGTGCGGAGTGGACATGATTCCAGTGCTGAATTCTGCCACAGGGGAGTTTCCAGCTGTTTGCAAAGCTGCAACGCTGGGCGAAGAAGGCGTCCTGCAGGCCTTCATCGACCTGGAACTGCACAACCACCCAATCCCCAAAGCGTACTGCGACCTAATCTGCTCCGCCATCCAGTCCGGCAAAGAAAGTGTGTTGGAACTAGTCCTAGAGCACGGAGCCAAAATGAGGCGGTGCAAAAACCACCCCAACTTTCTGCTGCGTTCTCCCGAAGCCCTGGACTCTATTCTTCGCTCTGAGTACCGGGAAGCCATCAACATCTCGCCTGATATGATTTATGAAGCCCTGCAGTTCCACACCTTCCTTAGAGCGGAAAACACGGTCGAGCGGATGGTCGAGAGGACACTGGAGCTGCTGGACTTAAGGGCGAACGAAGAGGTAATTTTGTCTGAGAGACAGCCGAGTGGCCAGCGGAGTGTGCTGGGTTCGTACAACTTCCACAAGCCTGTGCTGATAATTGCGGTGGTAAGCACTAGACAGGAACGCAAGTGTGCGGACTTGGTGCGCTTCCTGCTGGAGGCAGGCTTCGACATCAACGCAGCGGATGGAATGGGCTGGACTGCGCTCATTGCTGCGTCTTCGTGTGGCTATTTGGAGTTCATTGGCTTTCTGTGTTCGAAAGGGGCGATGATAAACAAGCGAGACAGTGGGGGCCGGACGGCGCTTCATCAAGCGGCCCACAATGGACACGCAGCAGTAGTAGCGGAGCTGCTGAAGTACGGAGCCACTGCAGCTCCCATGTGCAGCCAAGACCTGTGTCCGTTCGACTTGGCTCTACTGAATGGACACAAAGAAGTGATGGCCGTACTGCAACCGCTCACACCAACGCTGAAGAAGAAAAGAGCCTGTGAAATATGGTAGATAGGAGCGGCTGGCAGGCTTGTAAATGGGTGATACAGCACTCCTCTATGGGGACATCGTGCTGCTTACCACCCAGGTGGACGGTCAAGAGCAAGTGATGCAGCACCTCGATCACGAATCAGCCCCGCGCCTCCTACCACTGGCTCAGACTGATCTGTTGGTACGTTGCTGCTTCCAGCTGCAAGAACATCTACTGACGGGTCCGAGGGCTGCCAAAGTACTAGCGCCGAGCTCGCTTCAAGGAAAGCAGGTGACGCCTGGAGGAAGACTGGCACTTATGCACTTAGTTTCTTCCAAATATCTGCACTGCAGAGAGGATGTTGGAGCGGAGGGACATTTCGGAAGTCGACTCTGCAGCATGCAAACCGATATATGTGTGTACCTCAGGCCTGCACTCCGCCACTCCCAGACCTTTAGTGCGCAACTCACTGAAGCTGACAACATTGTGCTGAAGGCGGAGGGCTCTCAGGAGTTTTACCACCTCTGTGCGGACTCAAATCCTTACTTCGGCTCGGTTCCTACGGTTTGGCGCTTGCGACTCTATGAGCGAGTCTACAACACTGCAGCTTTTCGTGTGCCGTACGGAGTTCCCTTTTCTCTGAGCAATTCCTTCACGGGTGGGTACCTGGCAGCCGGCAAGTCAAATGGTCCGATTCAACTGGTTCAAAGGAGTGAAGTGCTGAGCAAGTTGTGGATACTGACTCCCTCTAAAAACAGCGAAGCTGCGAAACTTCAGAATCTGCGCACAGGCGAGTATTTGACATCAACAGGCAATCTCGGCTCTCAATCTGAAGACTGTAATGTGCAGTTGAGTTCCTCTCCTTTGCGAATTGACCAGTACACCACTGTGAGAACCAACCAAGGCTACCTCAGTGCTCGTGAGGCCAGAGAAGCAGCAGAGGTGGTGCAGTCCGTCTTTCGCCGAATACCAGGAGTCGAGAGTGTCCTGGAAACAGACTTCGTGGAGACCATAACGAAGCAGGAACTGTGCCAATTCGAAGTAGTGATGCTGGACCCTGACTTGAGTGCTGTGGTTTTCCGGCTGCAGGGAGTGGGCCCGGCCTTGGCTGCAGCCGCCAGTGCTCTCGAGGCCAAAGCAGTCGAGTGCGAGGAGCAGTTTCAGGCCTTGATCGAGTGTTTGCTTCAATGGAAACTCGAAGCGAGGAATGCACACTGTCTTCAAGAGTTTCACCAACTAGTTCGAGACCTGGATCTGCACTTTGAAGCAGCGCGTCTCGCAACCTACGCCTCTCTGCAGGCTTCCCTGCCTTGCCAGCGTCTGAGTGTCCAAGTGCGAGACAGTCTACTGGGCAGTGTGGACTGGCCAATGGGGGAAGCACGGTTTCTGGAGCTGCTCCGTCTGAGTCCGGACTTCTGGTGTGAGAGATTGGTGAAGTTACTGCAGAAGCAAAATGTCAGTGGAACTGTGGCGCTTGGACTGGGGTCAGTGCTGGCTCCCTACTGCTCCTCCTCCCTGAGTGATGCAGGCGAAGTGCCAGTGGCAGCTCAGACCTGCATGCTAGAAGCGTTTCGTGGAGTTCATACTCACTACGACCGCTGGGTGATGGAGCACCTCCCTGTCCTTTCGTTGGAAGGGCCGCTGCTTCGACTCAACTCTCGCCAGTTTTCCCTGCTAACTGTGAAGTCAGTGCTGGCTTTGTTGGACCATTACACGCACATTTCCCGCAACCTCGTTTTCGACCGATTCATAGAACTGCGCTCTCAGGTGCTGGGCGCTGAGGCGGGCCTACTACGCAACAAGCTGGACGAAGCGGTGTTCGAAACCTTGCCCGCCGCTCCTGAACTGATTTCAGTGTGCTGCTGCCTCAACAAGCTCAATGTCGTGTTCAAATACCGATCCGAGTTCTCACGCTTCTCTGCCAAGGTCGCGGCTTCTGTGGTCCTTGCGGTGCCTGACTTCGTGCCTTATCAAGAGGCGGCCTTAGATGTGGAGAGACAAAAGTGGCGTCTGGTGCAGCAGCTGCTATCCTGCCAAATCCCAGAGGTTCTGATCTACGCTGAGAGCTGTCTGACGACTTTCCATTACCTAGTGGGACACTTCCATCTGGACAGTGTGCAGGTTACCTGGGTTGCGCTGCAGACACTGGCCTTCCTGCAAGGATTTACTCAGGACAGTGCGAAGTTGAAGGTCAAGTGGGAGGACTCTTCCCTCAAGCAGTTGCGCTCGCTTGTTAGCAACTGCGCTGAAAGTGCCGCAGCCAAGAAGACATTTGAACGCGCCCTGAAGTTGCTCAAAGTATGCATGAACGTGTCTGAGCTGGGCTTCCTAAGTGACCACAGCAGCAGACCCAATCTGTTGATAGCGGGGATTTCTGCTCTGCTGCCCTGCTTCGTGCGAGACATCAAGAACTACGCATTCGCTCAGGAAAGCCTCGAAACCATCTCCTTCCTCCTGGGTGCTGCAGCTCACTTTGACGAGAGAGTGGAACAGGCGCGCCCACTCCTCCGGACTATCTCATGCGCTGAAGTCCAGACTCTCTGCCGAGCACTGGATGAAATCGGCTGTCTGGACCTTTTGGCCAAGTGTCGCGAAGGACAAGTGCCTTCTGACGCTCAGCTTGAGGAGATCAAGAAAGGACTGCGAACACTGGAGGAACTACTGACCCAAAACAAGGACAGACAGCAGGTGCTCTCTGCACTGGGACTGACTGACGAGTTACTTCTGCTCGTGGAGCTGGGCCAGTATGTGAAGGACAGAGAACTGCAAACTCTGTTGCTGGGACTTATCTGCAAGTCCTGTCACCAGGCTTCGAACATTAAGGCTCGCTTTAGGGACTGCCTGCACAAGCTGGACTTTTCTCTTGAAGTTCCCCAGTTCGTGTCTCTGTTGGATGAGTTCGGAATCCTGGCTGATCTGAGCTCAAACTCCGTTCGACAGCTCTTCACTGTCATCACCCCACAGGCCCTGCGCGCAGGGGGAGTCAAGCTTGAAGCTCTTCATCGGCTAGTGGAAGTTAACAACTCCACATACCCGATGTTTTTAATTTCCGCAGTGTTGCTGGATATCTTGCCAACCACTCAAGAGCCTGAGCATCGCCTCGAAATCCTGAGCCTGCTTCAAAAAATGGCAGTGCTGGATATCCACCTCAGCCGCAGTCTCCAAGCTTCCCGAGTTATCACTGATCTGCTTTCTGAGTTACCGAGTCCCAACTACTTCGACCAGCCGATTTCCAAAGACACACCAGAACATGAGGACAATCGAGAAACGCCGCTTGTCAAAACCCACCCCGAAGGCCATGTGTGGACAACGAAGCTGCTAGAACAAGCTCAGGCCATCCATTTGGTGCTTGAGTCCTTCACGACAGACTCGCGGCCTTCTCTCTACTCACTAGGCCAACGTCTCTTCAAGCAGATGGGCGCAGATCCCGATAGCTTCAGCGCTGCTTCTTTCAGAGTGGTGCAGGACTCTGGAGTGCACCTCGCACTTGTGCACGACCTCCAGTTCACTCGCTCGTCCGTCCAGAGCGAGGCAGTATTGCGCTGTCTTCGCAGCTTGCTGAGAGTTGACGAAACTTGCAAGGCGCAAGTACTGGCTGCACTGCAGGCCAACAAAGCCTACTTCCAGCTCCTCCGACTGTTCAAAAAAGTGACACGTCTCTATCAAGCAGAGGCCAAGCGTCCGCACAACCCCCGCTTCTCACTTGTGCGCGCCTACTTCGAGTTCTTCACAGCAGGTTGTGACCTGTGCACTGCAAGCTTCCAAGGCTTTGTACGCGAGCAGATTCCCGGGTCGACCACGAACACAGACCTGCTCCAACTGGCCCTGTCCCTGCTCTCTTCGCTGTGCTACAACTTCCGTCAAAAGGCCTACTCCGAACATCGTCAGATGATTTGCACGCTTATCGACTTCCTCACGGAAGCAGTGAGTGGGCCGCACAGTGCTAATCAGATAGCGGTGGGCTCGCACCAGAGCCTTTACGTGGCACTTAATGCTGTAGCGGGGCGTCTCCGCCCCGACCAATTGAAGACATCAGCCAGTCTGCTCTCCCTTCTCAGCGCCCTGCTGGAGCAAGAGCACTCCTCGGACCAGTCGGACATCTGCAAAGCCATGGCAAAGACGCTGGACTTTGAAAAGCTGTGCAATTTCCTGGTGCTCATTCGCAAAACTCAGCAGGCGCCTCCAGACCTTAGGCGCATTGGCGTGCGATTATGCATTTTCCTGTGCGACTTCAAAGCCAAGGGCAAAGAACTAGTGCCCACTCCTTCGGCTGAGGCAGTAGAAGCCCTGCAATACTTCTGCAAGCGCGTGGGCGCAGTAGAAGTACAAAAGGACGGCGAAATCTTCCAGGTCCTCTTTCCGCTGGGCGACCACCCCAAACTTCTCACAGCATTCACGCAGCAGCAACTGCTACTCACAGTCCAGAAGCAGTCGCTGCGACAGGAGAAGTTGGACGACTTGCTTTCAGGACTCAAGACCTGTGCTATCGAGGTGGAGGTGCAGCGCAGCAACCCAGCCTGGGCTCGCCGCTGGACCCCCTACTGGCAAGTGTTCAGCCGCCTCTCCTTCTTCACTGCAGTGGCCATCAACTGCTTGCTGCTCGCTAATGTGCAAGGCAGCCACTACCACGACCGCATGCACCTGCAGCCGGAACTCACTCTAGTGCTCTTCCTGCTCGGCCTCCTGCAGTCACTGCTGTATTTCGCGGCTATTTACCTCTACTGGCGCTCCTACTACTACACACTTTACTATCCCCTGGTCAAGGTCACAGGTGGTCAGGACGTAAAGGAGCTGGCCTTCGACCCGGCCCTCAATCGCTTCCACTCGCCTTATGAAACTGAGGAAACGGGAGAAGGGGCGGAGCAGACTCTGCAGCTGCAGCAGAGCAGTCTCTGGCTCTTGCTGTATCACCTCCTCTTCCTGAGTGTGTCTGTCGCCGCACTCTTCTGGCCGCCTCTCTACGCTGTGCTGCTGCTGGGTGTCGTTGCGCAGAACGAGCGCTTTATCACCATCCTGCAAGCCCTGAGCACGAACTGGCAGATGCTGGGAATCACTGCGCTCCTAATGTGCATAGTGATCTACGAGTTCTCAGTGGTGGCGTACCTGTACTTCTTCCACTACTACAACTCCCGAGTGGGACTGGAATGTGACGACCTGTTCAACTGCTTCGTCTCCACACTCAATATGGGCCTCCGCGGAGGACTGGCAGATGCTCTTGCCGAGATTCAGGAGCAGGACTACTGGACTCGCTTGGTTTTCGACCTGACTTTCCAAGTACTCGTCATGATGCTGTTCCTCAATGTGGTCTTCGGTATTATCATCGACGCCTTTGGAGACTTGCGAGATGCTAGGTGTGCAATTGAAGAAGATATGAACAATAACTGCTTGGTGTGTGGTTGGGACCGCAGCACCATTGACTTGCGAGGGGAGACGTGGCAGCAGCACCTCACTCAGGTGCACTCCTACTCCAACTACCTTCACTTCATACTGTATGTACGCAGAAAGCGCCTGCGTGACTGCAGTGGACTGGAGAAGTATGTGAAGGACAACATTTCCAAGAACAGTGTGAGCTTCATGCCCACTTCCTCGGCGGTGCTTCAGCGCACCGAGCAGGCCGAGGACTCGGGCAAGTACGCCGATCTAGAGGCGGAGCTCACGCACTTACTAACTAAGTGACACTCCGACAGTGTCTTCTCTTAAACTCCAGGCCGAGTAGGGTCCTGCCACTCGATCTTCTTCTTGATGTCAGTGACTTTCTCCAGTGGGAAGTTGCAGAGCAGTGTGGAAGATTGGTAGAGAGAGGCCACCACTGCCACATAGAGGACGCGCAGTCCCACTCCTCTGAAAAGCACGCTTGCGCCTTCTTCGCGAAGAATCTCCTTCAGATGCCCGATAGCGCCTTTGTTGTTTGGACCCAAAGGCTCTGCCATCACTCGAGTCTTCAGCACGTCCAAAGGAGTGGTGAGGACGGCGAGGGGCAGAGTAGCTAAGATGTTGATCCAGGACTGAATGCGTGTTTCTTCAAAGAGGATTTCGCGCTCTTTGCTTTGAGGATCTGCAGCTATGTAGACTTCGTGACGGTGACGCAGCAGACGACGTTTGTAGGTGAGGCTGACTAAGACTTACTCATTGCGGTGGTGCTCCTGCATGTTCAGGAGAGCCACCATGCGCCCGGCATTGAACGACACCTCGCGCAAGTAGAAAATCCAGAACCCTCGCCAAGGCCCCAGTGCACCGTGGTGTCCCCACAGTCCCTGAAACACCTCAGAGGCTCGCTGAGTCACGCCTGATTGCATTTGCTGGCGGTAGATTTCCGCAGGAGATCTCAGGAAGCACACAAGTGCATCGGTCACAAGTGAAGTGAGCACATAACTGGGCAGCACTCCCACTTGCTGGTGAAAGCGGGCGTACACAGCATCACTGACGGCCAGTTTGAGTAAGAAACTGGGCACAGTGGCTAGCAGACTGAAGCCGCCGGTGAAAGCGGGCATGCCTCGGTGAGAGTTGAGAGGGCCTACTTGCTTGGACTGCACTCGAGTAAGAGCCGTCGTCACAGGGTAGGCAATGCTCTCGGACAGTGTCATCGACATAAGCGCAATCACGTCCTTTAGCGGCTTGTCCTCAGCCATAGTACTATAGCAGGTCTGGACACACTGATCACTATCTAAGAGAAACCTAGTTGCTTGCGACCTAACTCTGTGTGAAATAATGGGCGGTGCGCTCTACGGCTATCGAGTGATTCGGGTAGAGCAGGGCTCGCCCTTGGAAGAAGCAGGCCTGCAGTCCTACCTGGACCTGCTTCTGTCTGCCAACGGCGTTCGTCTGGTCAGCGAAGACCGCCTGGCAGCCATCGTTTCCAAGAGCGTGGACTGCCCAGTTCTGCTCCGCGTGTTCAATGTGCTCACTCGCAAGACCAGAGACGCCACGGTGGTGCCTCGGCAGTGGGGAGGGCCTGGACTGCTAGGCGGCTCAGTGCGCTTTGAAGAGTGGTCTGGAGAGGAAGACTTGGGCGTGCGAGTGCTAGGTACGCAGCCCAATTCGCCTGCAGCCGCTTGCGGCCTGCAGCCGGACTACGACTTCATCCTGGGCTCTGAGGAAGTCACAATCAATTGTGCAGACCAGCTTAGTGCACTGGCACTCAAATCGGAAGGCTCGCTTACCCTTTACGTCTTCAATGCAGAGCAGCGAAGTGTGCGGAGAGTGTGTCTGGCGCTCACTGCAGGCTCGCCTATCGGCCTGGATGTGGGACAGGGGGCGCTGCATGCCATCGAGCGAGTGCTTGCTAGGAATCTTCCCAGCTCCACTCTCTCTGAGAGTCCGAAGGAAAAAGTCAAGGTCGAGCCTGCCAACAGTGCTTCACTTAGTGCATTGTTCAAGGACGACAGCCCTTTAGAAGAAGCAATTGCCATGCCAGAGACTCAATCAGAGGAGCCTAGCAAGCCACCTCCACCAAAGCCTTCCGACTTAGAGGCTCCAACCGCCAAGCCAGAGCCCCCGCGTGCTGTGCGCCCCAAGGTGGACTACGTGCCTGCCCGAGTTCCCCTCCAGCTACCCGCGCTGAAGGACCCTTTTCAGACTACCAGTTAGGATTTCTTGCGCTCCTCATCATACTTGAGGTCTGCCCTGTGCTTCAGCAACTGGTTGACTCGAGCTTCGGCTTCCTCGCCTTCCAACCGTCTGCGTAAGTCGGGAGTAAGGGAAGCAAGTGGTTTGTCCACAGCGAGATGAGGCTGTGCATAGGGCTGGTCCAGCTTCCAGCCTGTCGGTCCCAGCACGAGGCCTAGTGGCTTGCAGGGCGCCTGGTAATGTTCGAAGTGGTCCTGGAACTGGGCGAACTGGGCCTGAGACACTGGCTGCACCAGACCTTGTCCCCAGACTTCGTTGTTGTGGCCCACAGGCAGACCGAAAGGGTTGGCACTGGGCACGAAGCTGTCGTTTTCCCAGGGCTTGCCTCCAGACTTCACCTCAGTCAGAGCGATTTTCCCCATTTGAGCGAGATTGCCTCTAAGTTGGGAGCCGAAGTCCTGAGACACCTGAGAGACGGACCTGGAAACGTCAGCAGGCATGATCGAACTGCGCCTTCTCAGCGTAGTTGGCGCTGAGTCTCGAGCCGCGCTAGATTTGCGAGGGTGGCGCTGGCGAGCAGAAACCCGAGTGTTCTGCAGTACTTTGCGAACTGCTGCCTCGGAAGAGCGCTGACTTTCGTATAAATATTGCAGGGTGTCTTTCTTTTGGTCCATTTGCCGCCGAATCTCCTTGATGCTCTGTTCTTGGACTTTCAGAGAACTAGGCCAAATCATATTATACTATGCGCGGATATTTAATAGCCCAGCTTCAGGATACTAGAGGTGTTGAAATTAGATGAAAATTGCTTCTGAAAACAGTAAGTACGCCCGCAGTAAATTTAAGAAAATACTATAGAAGGAAATTGCTCTTCACTATAAGAAATTGCAAATAAAGCACATAAGGGAATAATTTGTGAAAAAGACCCTAGACCGGCTCGGCCCTGTCAAGTTAAGGTGGCTGGAATCACCATGGTCCCGGTCCAAGTATATCTCCGATAGTATAGTTTCTATGAGTAACTACGCTCGGTGCTTCCGTGCACTCTCTCAGTGACCTCCCCAATTTCCTATTTCTACTGTTACTCATGCTATCTACACACACTATGGCGTCCTTTCAACACTCTCAGGGACTTCCGTACGGACGCAAATTCACCATTCACTGCAGTAGCTGGCACAATGAATACTTCGCTAATGATGCTTGTTATGCTTGCCTCAGCCTGCGACTTGTCAATCGTTCCTACTCCTACACTGATGTTTGGGAAGTGCTTCCAGCCTCGCATCCTCATACACTCTCTGTCCCACCAATTCCTCTTCTGACAGTGCGTTAGGACATATTCACAATTAAGGAGTACAGTGACACTTGAGCTGGAGACTGCTTGCTCAATTGAGTTACTCGTATTTCTATAGGCACTTTGGTGAAATGAACTTAGTATTGTATTCATCACCATCGCTATATTGCAAATCACTGCAGTAAAGGATACATACAGGGTGTGTCGGGGAAAA
>Ga0247837_1006216_pt1 | contig 17016 bp, 16 predicted proteins | sample LaCtaG_2_FD_187115 | JGI IMG/M metagenome (GOLD analysis project Ga0247837, IMG submission 187115) | Freshwater microbial communities from meromictic Lake La Cruz, Castile-La Mancha, Spain - LaCruzMarch2015_14.5m | ecosystem: Environmental > Aquatic > Freshwater > Lake | place: Spain: Castile-La...
ATGCTACTTCTCGTCTAAAAAGGAGTGCGAGTCCAGACTGAACCTCTTAATATGTCCTTGGAACGCAACCAGCACCAGCTCTCCCACCACTACAGCCTGCTGCGTACTCGCACAGCCCTGATTTGCCTTCTCCAGACGCACCTGCGACTCTCCCAGTCTCCACCGCACCAATTGCCCTCCATACGTCACTAGACACAGTTCTTCTCCATCAGTGAAAGTAACAGAGTCTGCGGGGTGAATAGGCCAGGGCCAGTCGATAGACAAATCACTGTAAGCAAATAGGTAGATTTGGGAGTGGTAGAGGCAGGGAGTGAAGAAGGACCGGGAGCGCTGCATGTCGGGGAGAGGTTTCCACTGAGAGTCGCTGAGAGTCCACTTGCAGCTGGTCTTTTGGTCGCTTCCCTGTGCATTGCAGCCCCCGAAGACGTATACAGTGCTAGCGAGGCGAGTGACTCCCGTGCCTTCTCGAGGAGCTGGGAGGGCGGGCAGGGGCAGCAGCAGTAGGGAAGTCAGGTCGAGGCGGTAGACTGATACAGAGGCGGGCTCTGCACCTATACATATGAGGGTGTTACTGTCCATTGCAAGGTAACTGCCGCCAGTACCGAAATCCACCGCAAGAGTGTGTTGGGTGTATGTGTTGGTCTTTGCATTGCAGAAAGTCAGCACGTTTTCCCACACAATCGGTAGCTTCTCAGGTAAAATCAGACTGTGGGGACTAGGCAACGAGTACCTAAACGGCACTCTCTCAGCAGAGGGCCATACCGAGAGGTGAGTTCAGGCTGCTGTTCAGTCAAGCTGTGCTCCACTTCCTCCACAGCAGCCGGGATTTCCCAGGTCAGCTTCTCCCTGAGTTCCCTCAAACAGGTCAGTTTCTCATTGCACTGCCGCACTAGAGCAGACTTCCACTCTTCCAGTCCGGCAATTGCGCAGTCGATCTGGACTAGTGGATTATTGGCCTGTTGCTTAACAGCCGGGAACTGACATAGACGTTGGTACAGGGGAGGGTTGCGGTGGTAGGGCAGGAAGGACAGGGGCCAGGTAGTGTGGGAGAGGCGCGGAGCTGCGAGACTGTGGGGGATGAAGCAGTTGCTGCACAGGAAGGTTTCTGAGGTGCAGGTGCAGAAGATGTGGGCGGGGAGTTGGGTGCATTGGGAACAGAGTGCGTTGGCGCTTTCCATTATATATTAATGCCTTAGTCTGGCAGCGGAGAGGGAATAGTGGTAAGGAATGGCTCAAAAGGGATTTTGCTATATGAATGGCTGAGTTGATATATACTCAAGCAGGTAAAATCTCTTCGAACTAGGCACTGCTATAGTGAAATATCCCTATTATATGTATTTCACCCAAGATATCGCACATACTCAGCTACTTGCCCAGACCCATCAGTGCTAATAGACACAGCCCTTTACTGTAAACCTCGGTATCTGTCCAGTTTTCCGTCCAGTAGAGCGGAGATCTGGACCAGGGCATTGCAGCGATAGCACAGAACTCGCTGCAGAGGGCGGAGGTTTACTTGCGCTTCCTCCAGAGCTGGGCGTTTCTCCTTCAAAGTGGCTATTTCTCGCTTCATTTCCCCACTCTGTTGCTGCAATTCCCTCAGCTTTCTCTCGTACTCGCCCTTGATAGTGCCGATTCTGTCCTGTATCCTGTCCTCATACAGTCTCTTTTCCCTGCTCCAGCTTTCCTCCATCTCCAGTCTCGCCTCTTCCTTCACTCTGCTTTCCTGCCTCGCCAGTCTCTGCACCAGTTCTTCGTGCACAAAGGTCTTTTCCTCGTCTGTCCTTTTCACAAGTTCAGTGCGCAGTCTTTCCCTCTCCAAGTCGTACTGCCGCTTTAGCTGTTCCTTGATGAGTGCGAGACTGGTGCGGTACTGGTCCTCGAGAGATGCGCGCAGTTCCGCCTTTTCCCTATCACAGGTGGCAATAAGTTGATTGTACTCAGTGAGGAGGAAGGCAGATTGGGCCAATTTCCCCTTTTCCTCGTAAGCCCGCTTTAAAGCCTCCACCTCTGTCATGTGTTCGTCCTTCAGTCGCTTGATTTGATCGAGCCACCTGAGTTTCTCGGCCTCGAGGAAGAGAGTGATGCGGTGGATTTCCTGGTACAGGGAGTCTTGGTAACTGAGGGCGTGCAGTAGTTGGGTGCGCAGGGTCTGCACTTCCTGGAAGTGAAGCGGTTCCGAGGAACTGACTTCAGAGGGAGTGGTGGAGGCGGGAGTGGGGCAAATATAGGGCTCGAGTTCCTGACAACCTCTCATTTCCAGCTTAGAGTCCGCAGCTTCCTGCTCTGTGCCAAAGGTGTCCAACCGTCCTGCTTCCTTTTGAAATCTCACCTGCGTCCCTCTGCTTTCATGGCAGGGAGTCCCCACTCTCGACAGTTCCCTGCTCACGGGGAGACTCACTGAGTAGTTTCCCTTGGTTTCTCTCTTTCCGCCTGTTTTCCTCTGTAAATGTGTTGATTTTGTGGGTTTTGCGACGCTTTCCGCCCTCTCCACGACCTCTTCCAGCCTTCCTTTCTTGCATTTCCCGCACTGCACTTGACCAATTGTGCCTACCTCCAAGTCCAGTCTGCAGGACAGGCACCTTCTGCTTTTCCTTGCCTTCATATTACCCCAGCAGTGCTATATTAGTAGCAAAAGAACTTGGAGCGGCAGCAGCCAATTAGTTCGTTTTCCGTCTCCACGTCAATTTCCTCCTCTCCTCGCTCCGAGTCCAGTGCGTCTCCGTAGAGTTCCTGACTGGTGAAATTGGGGAAGTCCGCCTTTTTGCCCTGGGAGAAACTGCTCCGAGGGGAGAGCTGCGCGAGCAGGCCTCCTGTAGCGGTGCCTTTCTGCAGCGGAACTACACCAATAGCCCTGTCCTCCGTCTGTCTGAGAGACAAGCCAGTGGAGGTAACAGACACCAAACTGAGACTTGCAGACTTCAAGGGCTGTTCGTCCTCTGAGTCTGGTGTGATGGCAGTCCTCAAGTCCAGCAGTTTCTCCTCTAGCACGAGTATTGCCGCATTCGTTTCCGCGATTTTCTGCAGTTGTATTCGAATCTTTTGCTCTAAGTCGGGCAGTTTGTGCAGCGAAGCAGTCAAAGTTTCCTTCCTGAGCTTGTACTCGACACAAGAACTGAGCCACTCTGCGAGGATGCTGGCGCCTTTAGGCTGCTTTCGCAGGCTGACTAGGAGGGTTTGCTGGTTTTTCCACACAGGAATCAAGGTTTGCATCTGCTCTTCTGATAGACGGTCAATGGAAACGCTGGTCATCAAGGCCTTCAAGGGAGCGTAATTGCGACAAACTGCCTGGAAGGCCTTAAAGCCGCACTCGCGCTGCTCCAGCACTCCCAGGAACTTGTCAGCCACTTCTACGAGTGCTGGGACTGGAGACTTCACCTTGCTGAGCTCTCCGCACACTCCCTCGGTAAACCTCCAATTGGCGTCCTTGATTCCCTCTAGAGCCCGCTGCGTCTCCTGCGTGAAGAAGTCAATTTGCTGCTTGGTGAGCCTAAGACTGGCAGACAAGCGCTCCAGTCTGTCCTCATCCAAGCGTAACTGCTTGCGCAGTTGTTCCGCCTCAGTCTCCAACTAGGTAGGTTTTACCTTGACATAGTCAGCCTGCAGCAGAGCGCAAGCGTTGGCTTCCAGTGCTTCGTCTGCCTCCAGGTCCATGTTTACAACTTATATAAGTGCGGAGAAGTTAGCCATTCAAGACTTGCAAATTGGCATATGGGGAAAGAAGCAGAATTTGCCGACTGGGAAGTTCTGTGAGCGTGGGTGTAATTGGGGGAATGGGGTGCTGTCTGTATCGTTCAGACCATTCCCAGCGAGTGGTTCAAGACACATAAATTCCCAATGACTGAAAGATACCAGCGAATTGAGTGCTTAGCCTTAGCTACTTCTTGGCCTTCCAAGTACCAGTCATCATATCCTTCACACCCAGCATGGACTCCCTGTAATTCACGATGTGGTCCTTCTTCCTATGGTGTTCCAAGCCATCGTGGACGTATTCTGGGTGGTCTGTATTGAAGAACTTGCGATGCTTGAGGGTGTGGTGCTTCAGCCAGTAAGTGTGGAAGGCGTTGGAGGAGTTCACTCCGTAGTTGCCGAGGTCTCGGTCTTTTTTCAGGTTGATGGTTTCCCACTGGTTGGATGTTGTGCTTGGCATCTTGTGGAAATCGACAGTAGAGGTGGGGAAGACGGCAGCGTAGGTATCCGGCCTGATCGTCAGTCCAAAGCGACTCGTCCCAGCCCTCAGCAGCGTCGGATGCGGCGTTCCACTATGTTCATTGGGAAACCACAAAGAGCCGAGGTTTTGCCCTGACTTGACCTTGTGCAGTGCAATGCGAGGCGAGGCAAACACTCTGGGCTGTTCAGGTCGTTGCAGGGCGTGGTCGGGGTTGAACTCAGAGTCGAAGTTTTTGGACTTGACGATTCTGTCTTGCCAATAGCCGATGTCAGAGGCTGTAGGGACTCGCTGGTTGATGAGGAAGCCGGGACGGGAAGTGAGGGAAAGCGGCTGGATGGAAGCAGGGGTTCGGCGTAGGTTTGTACTGCGGGAACTGCCCTGTAGGCTTTCAGTTCTAGGTCTTAAGCCTGCCATTACACCTACACATACCTCGCGAACTTGACTGGCGCCTCCTCCCTGCCCTTCTTTTTCCCCTCTTCCGCCTTTATCAAGAAGGCAATCGCGACATGGCGTGCGGACCTTTTATAGACTCTGGACTGAGTGGCGGGCAGCACTGGCGCTGGCTGGGCTACTGACACCGGCCAAACCCCTGCGCCGAGCATTCCTGGCTGAAACATCATTCCGAAAGGCGGAAATAGGCCCTGTCCTGGCAGCCCTAGACTGGGCAGGATTGACAAAATTGGCTGGCTTTTGTCCAAATAAGGATAAATATAGTTGCCGAGCGGGTAGGGGTAGCCGTACGGAAGTTGGTAGGGAGACTGGTACAGAGGCTGGGAAGCAGTTTGTTTGGGCGGCTGCGAGGGTTTCGCCTTCTTAGGCACAGCGGGGGGGAGAGGACGCGGTTTGGGTGCGGGTTTCAGCCTGGGAGCAGCTGTGGGAGCGGGTTTCGGCTTGATTTCCCCTACAAATCGTCTTTTTTGCTGCGTATTTCCAAGCGGCATTTCACCTTCACAGACCAAACTCGCGAGTCCCAAAACGGCATCCATCAGTTCCGACTCCCTGGTGGAAAAAGTCCTCTTTCTCGGCCTGCTGCCTTCCTTACTCCGAGCCACTTCTTCTGTCGGAGGCAAGAGCTGGGCTGAGCCTTGGTAAAACTGCTGCAAGTCTTTAGATACTTCGTGCTTAGAAGCGCGGATGTCGTAGGAGGGAAAGAGGCCTGGCAAGGGCCGGCGAGTGCGAGGGTGTGGAGGGCTGGTCATACAGTGGGAAAATGGATATTAGAGATGTAGGGATATGGAGTTATGTGTGCACATGGGCCCATTCAGAAACCCACTTTCGCTGCAACTACCCGGAAATCAGGCAAAAGCTACACACAGGGACGGAACAAAGGACTTGTTTCGCATAGTTACTGGGGAAATTTGAATATTTGCTGGAATGCCTAGTGCGGTAGCAGACTTCTATTGGAAAATTACTTTTTAGCAGCTATATTGCTAATCTGAATTGGCTCCTAAAGTCTTTTTGGCTGGGAAATTGCGCATCTTTCTTAGCCGTAGAAGCACGAATCAAATCCAGACATGCAGAAATATAGCGCCTTCCTGGGCCTAATCATTTAGGTGGAAATACGTGTAAAGGGACCTACCCCGCCCTCATTTCCTAGTGCGCCTTGCAAAAAGCCAAATCGCTCGATTTCCCTAAGAACTATTACCAATTGGACTACCTCACAATGCGCAAAACCAAGAAAAATGGGTTCGGCTGGCCTCTGCACCCCTACCAATACTTGAGCTACGCACTCATTTTCTATGAATTGCCCTGCACCTGCGCCTTGCTCTGTCCTGTGCTGCTCCCGCCCTACCAGGTAAGCTGCACGTAGTACCTTTTCATCGTCATTTACGTGCCTTTGCAAGTGGCTGTTGTTATTTTCGGGACTTTGGTGACTAAGGCAGACCCTACGGACCCAGTGGTGTACCAACACCGGCTAGCCAAGCAAAACCAGTACTCCCCACCTAGCGAACACTTCGACTCCTCCCGCTACGCCTCCGTGTGCACCATTTGCGGGACTTCCGTGAGCAACTCGTCCAAGCACTGCGGCTACTGCAACCGCTGTGTGGAGCGATTTGACCACCACTGCAAGTGGCTCAATAACTGTATAGGACATACCAATTATGCACAGTTCACGATGCTTATAGGTTCGCTTGAAGTTATGGAACTCATTATTTTCGTGGGGTCGTTTTGGCTGTTGATTCAATACTTCACACAGAAGGACTGGCTGGAATCGCATATACAAGAGGCCTACGGCGCTAATATAGTGGAACTGGTGTTTAGTTGCATATGTGTGCAGACACTTATTGCCCTTTTGATCTTAATAGCAATTGGCAACCTCATCGCTCTGCACCTTTGGCTGCGCAAATGCAAGAAAATGACCACTTTCGAGTACATTTTGCACCTTCGAAACCACAGAAATAACACCGCCAGCTCCACTGGGAAGACCACTTTCCTCAGCAAGATCAGAGAGTCGAACGCCAATTTGAGCGATATCCAGCTGCTCATGCCTAAGAGAGAGAACTTGGTGCGGAAGTGTACTCAAGTCATGCCTGAGGACAAGGCCGGCGAGTCCTCACATGAGGTGGATGAGACCATCCGGTCTCGGAGTGAAGAGGAAAAGGTGCATGTGGGGTGATGCTACTGGGCATGTAGAAATGTAGTCCCTAGAAGAGGCAGGCTGGGGTGATGGAAAAGCTCACAGAACTTCGAGGTTGGAATTCGCTTCAATGGAAATCTCATTACGTCACCACTGAGGAAGTTGAGTTCGGGTGGATAACTCAGAGAGAATTAGGAAGTGAGCACTAGCGTGCAGCTGCGTTCCGCCACTAGTAATGTCCACCAAAGAGCGCTTCAAGATCCAGCCGAACTGCTACATCTGGGGGGTTTCAGAAGACGTGCCGATGATCGCCTTTCCCCAGCCCGTCTTCCAAATGCCCTCTTACAAGCCCATTCGCAAACTACGCTCCGGCTCAGGAGTGAACTTCCTGATAGACGAGGACTACAAGCTAATGAGCTGGGGTAAAAGTAAGGTCGGACTACTGGGCTTAGACCTGACAGCTCAGAGCAGTGAGCCTACGAGTGTACTGCCTGATACCAGGATAGCCAAGGTGGAAATAGGGAATGAACACGTAGTGGCTTTGACGATGGATGGGAAAGTGCTCACGTGGGGGAGCAACCAGAAGAAGCAGCTGGGCAGACCTAGCGACGGGCCAATTGCGCGGATTCCCGAAGTTGTGGAGTTTCTGGAAAAGTACACAATCACGGGAATTACAGTGTTCGGAGACTCGTCCTATGCAATTTCCAGCAAAGGAGAAGTGTTTTCCTGGGGCAGCAATATGAACATGGAGCTTGGCCACAGCAGCACTTCCTACTCAGTCCTCGACCCCACACTCATAGCAGCCATTGGACACCCTGTGAAGAAAATAGTCAAGTCGGGCGGCTTCTACCTGGCTATCTGCCGAACCAGCATGGCCGAAAGCTCTATCAGTGGCGCCGACACTCCCCTCCCCATAGAGGCAGAAGTCGAAGAAGTGAAGCGAGTCAGTGAAGGCCTGCCTGACTTGCTGGAGTACCAGCGCCAGAATGAGGAACTCAAGCAGGAACTCGAGAAGTTGAAGACGCTCAGAGTCCAAGGCGGCCCCTCCAAAGAAGCAAGCCGCAGGCCCTCCGAAACCATGTTCACGATGAAATCCTCCGGAGACGAAGTAAAGCAGCAATACAGCACTCTACTGGAAAACGTCACCAAGCTGATATCCAGACTCAAAACTTACTACGATATTCTCTTCAACATCGACCAAACCATGATTTTCGCCTTTCAAAGCAGAGGCGGAGGCTCAGTTCAAGGAGTTGTCAGTATGATTCATATGGCTGGTGAGGCGCTCGAGGACTTTGCGGCCAGGGAAATGAGCGCTCTGCGGGAAAACCAGTCTTTGGACCCGAACTTGAGAGAACAGTTGGTGGTTTTCGAGAAAATCGGGCTGGATGCACTGAATTTGCGGAAAGTGAATTATGTCTGTGGGAAAATGTTCCTTCGATGTGTGAAGCTGAAGTCCAACTCTTATGAAGAAGTGAGGAAATACCTGAAGGACAAGAGCGCCACCATTCCCCAGAAGAACATCATTGAGGAGTTCCAGGCCTTTTGCCTCAAGGCTACTACCAAGATCAGAGACGACACTATTGAAGTGGAAAGTCTGCAGCAGGGAGTGAACGACCTGACTTCCTACGCGTAAGTCCTACTCAGCATGACCTTTGCCCTGGACACAGCGCTCTCCTTCTCCGAGTCCTGGATGCTCCTAAACAACGTCCTGTCCAAAGTCAACCCTGATGACCTGGTCGCAGACGCAGAAACTGCTCGCAAAACAGTGCTGATCGAACTGTGGGCGGCCTACAAAGACGTAGGCAGAAGCTCCCTCGACATGTTAATGGAGCGGACGAAGTACGACGCTGCGGATTACCCTTCTTTCCAAGACTACGCCACGAAGCTGTTCATCGTACTTCCCACATAGGAGTCGGACCATATTTTAGTGACTGTCGAGCAGAAAGTAGCCGAAGTCAAGCCCAAATTGACCGAACTGCCCGCCAAGAAAATGTACCGAATCATCACGGAAAACATCGAACTGCGCAAGCTACTGAACGAAACGCACCGAAAGCTGCTGAATGGCACCGCCAGTCCGACCACTGCCAAGTAGCTTTCTTAGTATAGACAGCAGTCATGGAGAGGTGGAGCTGCGGGTTGCACTTGGGGGAAGTGGGGATGGAGCAGGTGAGGATGTTGAAGTGTGGACATGTGGTGTGTGTGGACTGCTTGCAGGAATTCACAGCGGAGGCTTTGAAATCTGCGGAGGCTTTTATGCTTTTTAAGTGTCCGCAGCCGGAATGCGATTGCGAAATAGACAAATTTGTGGTTTTAGGCAACTTTCCGGAGATGTTCCCGGCTTATAGCCAGTTGATGGCTTCGAAAGCCTTGCTTAAAGCCAGGAAACCCAACGAATTGCTCTTGTACCCACTAGCCAGCATCTGTCCCACTGTAAACTGCAAGGGACGCAGTCTAGCGAAGACCTCGCACAAGCGAATTACCTGTCATGCCTGCCATCAGACCTACTGTCCGAGCTGCAAACTGCCCCCACACGAGTCTCTGTCCTGTGCAGAGGCTTCGGCTCAGTCCAAAGGACAACGGCCGCTGACGTATGGGTAAATAGGCAGAGTGGAGGAGCGAATAGAGGCCTTAAACTCGAAAGAACGTCGCTTTGCACTGTGTCCGAACTGCAAAATGCAGTGCGAGAAGGTCGACGGCTGCTCCCTCGTCTGCTGCAACTCTGAGTACTGCCAGGGCGAAACGTCATTCTGCATTTCCTGCTTGAACGTGTTCCCCACCAAGGAGATGTATCATGAGTGTGGGGAACAGGACTTGGAGGCCTACATTGGTTCTTTGTACGACTTTGACAATATGGTCCTTGCAGAAGATTTCGACCTTTAGATTAGCAATTCCCTCTAAATGCACTCCCTTTCGCTTCATTGCCAAAAGTGCATCTTTTCCCTGCAATTTCAAATAGCAGATTTTCGCAGAATCAGCGTATAAGCAGGCAGAGATGGAGCAAGTACCTGCCGAGATAGCTCAGTTGGGAGAGCGTAAGACTGAAGATCTTAAGGTCCCGAGTTCGATCCTCGGTCGCGGCATTTTTCTCCAATTCTTCGCCTGTCTGTCCAGATAGCAGTGGAAATACAGCCTTTTGAAGCGCCACTATTAGGGATATGGAGAGAAGCGAGATGGGTGTATCGATGTAATGTGTTTGCTTTTGTAGTGTATTTAAGGCCGGAATAGTTGTGATTTCAGCCTGCTGCACCTTCAGGGAAATCGCCTTTTGCAGGACTGCTTTAGCCCGCATTACTGCGGCTAACTCCTCAAGTCGGCTTCTGTGCTGAGAAAAGGAAGGACGCTTGTTCAAATAGCGCAGCTGCACTGCAGTGAAGTCTTCGGAGCAGGCTGCGACGCTTATAAATGGCCAAAGTCCTGCTACTTCTCCTGTCTTTCTTCGTCTTTTCCCAAGCTTCAGACAATCAGCGAGCCCAAAGCAAGCTACTGGCCGAGGAAGCAGCGGAAGTCGAGGCTACGCCTACCGTCGAGTGCTCAGGTGAGGGGTGCAAAGACTCAGTGGTGGCGGATATCTTGGTGGTGCCGCTCGTGGGATTTGGGCTGTTTTCGAGAATTGTGATATCAGCCTCGTTCGCAGTGACAGTGTTGTGTCTATTCATAGCTTTGGTGCGAGCCACAGGTCTGCAGTCCGGAGTCTGGGTGAAGCTAGCCTAATTCAGTAGGGAAAAGGTGTGATTAGCCTAAACGGCTAGAGTTTCTGACTGACCTTGACGATGTTTCTCTATGGAGCTTAGCTTTCAGCAGCTCTGCTGCATTGGAACTATTTCCCCTCTTGCGCGATTGCCTGTATATATGAGAATCTAGAGGCTAGACTTTACTTGGGAGACGGCGCAGGGTTGTTGAGCGCCCTCAGTTCCTCCTCGTACTTGTCCTTCCTCTTCTCCCACTTCGCCTTGTTGATCTGCAAGTTGGTGCAGTTCTCCATCACTGCAGGAAACTCTACCTTCAGAGTATCAAACGTAGGCATCACAATCACATCAATAAACCCCACTTGCGACTTCCCAGTGTTCACTGTGAACCGGTCGTTCATGAAGCCAATGGGCAGGCCCAGTGCTCGCTCCTTATCTCCCTGCACCCAGAACTCCTCCAGGACCAGTTCCGTCCATTTGAAGCAGAGGTCCCAAGGCTTGCTGGGGTTGCTGATGTCGGCGGAGTGGATCAGTAGCTGGAAGCAGATGCTTTTGTCCTCGGTAAGGATGGGCTTCGCAGTTGGGAATTTGGACTTGAAGGACGCCAGCATGGCGAAGTGCTGGACAATATCAGTGCAGAGCACCATTTCGATCATTTGCGCTCGCAGCTTCGCGAAATCGGCAGGTGCTAGGTCCGAGTATATGTCATATTCCTCGGTCAAAGACACTGAAAAGGAGGACGACACATGGTGGTTTTCCAACACTGACTTGTCGTTATACCGAATAGCCAGTTCCGACTGGGTATTGACCAAATAGGTATTGTTGAGTCCCGGGTGCTCGAAGTCATGCACACAAGTCGCCAAATAGCACGCTGCCTGCTCCAACGGTATGATGTTGAGGAGGTCTCCAGCATTGCAGGAGGTGAGGAAGTAGTGGAGAGTCTGGGTCACGTCCGCTGCATGTGTGCAGTTGTGGTAGGGAATGTCGTTGTAGCCGCGCTGGATGCGGCTAATCAGTCCTTTGAACTTCTCCACGTTGATATTGAGCTGATGGAACAGGTTTTTGCGGTTGAACAGGAGGTGCATTAGTGTGAACAGTTCGTTTCCGTTGGTCAGTTTCTTCAATTCGAAGATATCGAAGTCGTTAAAATCAACAAGGTTAAAGCACTGCTTGACGTCAAAGGTCATTTCATTCTCCGGCCCAGGGAACACTATTGGCTCTTTGGACAGGCGGGAAGACCTTCTCCGCGGGTAGTTGGCAGAGTTGGGGTTAGGAGTGGTGGAAAACTGGTTCACCAGGTTCAGTAGTTCTTGCTCCTTGGGCAGGTCCCCTTTGACGAATGTGACGATGGCGTCGTCTAATCTGTGAGAGCTGATAACTTCCAAACACCACTCGACCGCTTTCTGCAGGTCAGGGTTGGCGGAAATCCACGGCTCAAGCATTATCGCACTCAGTATATCAATCACCTTTTCCGAGGCTGTATTTACTGAGAAATCAGTGGAAAACCGTCTGGTCATCATCTTGGCTTTAATTCGCTTGAAGTCTCCAAACTTGCGGAAAGCCACAGTGAGTCGCAGCAGCCTAAGCACCGCGCTGAATTTGAGCAAGCCCAGGCCCTGCGACCCCTCTGCCAGCGTGATAGCAGCTAGCACCAGACTCAAAATCACCACCGCCAGGTCAAAGTCGTTCCACAAGTTCTTCAGAAAGGACTGAATAGCGCTTACTAGGCCCACCGCGTACAGCTTGAGCAACATTTCCACGAGGAATATCACCAGCAGAATGAGCGCCACCACTTCTATTGGCAGCGTGTAGTCCTTATCATCGTTATCCAAGGACAGGGACACAAATGTCAGGATAGAGAACAGCAAAATAACCACCAAAATGAAGTTTTCGACGGTTCTTGAGAACATAAACTTGCCCAGTTTGATTCTCAGACTGTTGACTTGCCTAGGTGGAAGCTACGAGCGGTTGAGGCCCTCCATTGAGTGCACCTTGCGGTCCTTTTTGGGCTGAAAGAGGTTGGCGTTGTTCGTATTGGGCGCTTTGGACTTGAGGTCTTCTTGTTGGTCTTTTAGCTCGGTGACGGAGCCGGATCGGCCACGGCCAACTTGCATTTAGTATAAGCATGGCCCTTTGACTAGGCATTAGAGGAACTCAGATTGGGCAGGGGGACGTGAAAAGCTGCGAATTAGGGAATTGTGGCTATTGTGAAGAGGGAAGAAAGCTCTCTAGGGACTGTTCAGCAGTTTGCTGGGAAGTGGCTCCTTTTCACCCATTGAAGTGTGAGCTGGGCCTCGATATTGAAGGGTGCTAATTAAAATGTGGGCAAATAGTGGCTTCGCTATTGATTTCAGCTTAGAGTATTCCGAAAGCAGTTCTAAACTGCTCCAATTCTTTCAATAGTCTCGATTTCCTGAGTTTTCAGGCCTAAAGGATCTCTTTCATCGAAAAATGTGTGTTTTGCAGTCTATTTCAAACTCGAAATGGTCCAAAGCTCAAGCAAAACAAGCAGAAAGGGCTAAATTCGTATTTAAAAGTCTTCCTCTTCATCCCACTCACTCTTCTCCACAGCGGGTTGAAAGTCCCTCCGCAGGTCATATTCGTAGCCTTCGTCCCCCGGCTGCTTGGTGTTTTGTCTGAAAAGGCCCTCCATCCTGTCCTTGTGCAGCTTCACTTCCTCGGGAGGCAGTTTGTTCAGGTCGAAAGTGTGGTAGTCCACGGCGGTCTCTTTGGAAGCGTGTGCAATTAGCTTCCTTATCAGGCCTAAGAGCTGGTCGTCAGTGATTTTGGAAGTGCCCAGGTAGATTGCATGTCTGTGCTTGATGTGGGCCAGCACTTGCGTCTCCTGCGTGTCTGCGGAGAGGTTGCGCACCCTCATCTTGTGGTGATAGAGCTTGCCAGTGGAGGGCACCAGGTACTCCAGTATCAGCATGGGCGGGGTGTACTTGAGACCAAAGCGCTTGGGCTGGTAGTCCGGGTAGGAGGCTTCGGAAGGGTCGAAGTCGCTTTGAGTGACGAAAGACATGCAATTATAGAGAATAGGGGCGATTTCACTGTTCTAAAGCTGGCGATACTGGGCTCTCCCGGCTGCAAAAGCTCTCTGAGCCTGCATTGGGGGGTGCGCTGGCCATAGAAATGAGATAGAGACTTCACCGGCGCTTAATAGCACCTAATGCGCTAGGTTTGAAATCCACAGGATTTAGATCGCCCAGCTACCCTACAGTTGTACAGACCCTGCTCATCACCACTACGGCGGGGCTGTCGCTCATCTCTTTTCAATCTTTTACCAGCAATTCGAATCCCTATCAAACTGACTAAAACGCCAGGCTGTTCTCCTCTGGGTTCTTCTTAGAACTCGCCGAAGTCCTGCAGAATGTGTCCGAAAGCACGGAAAAGAACAAATCTCTACTCCGCCAGCGACACTACCATTGCACGGATGCTGGCAGGACTGCAAGCCTATAACAGCAGCCCTTCGCTTCCACTTTCATCTTCGAAGCCTATGTCCAAAACGATATATCCTAATAGATGTTAGGGTGTTAGAACTATGCAATGTATGTGGATGGGAAGTATAATCACCAGACCCTGTCCTTGCCTGGGTGTCCCTCCCTTGCACCGTATCTGCCTTCATCACCTTTCTGCAGTAGTGCGCCTACCCCAACTTGAAAGAAGTCTGCAAAGGCAGCGGAATCAGCCGATACTAATATGATCAACAGGCACTAGCGACTTGTGAGTTGTAGTTGCTATGACTGCTGGAGTGGTTGCGTAGTCAAAACTTTTTGTTGTTTAGTTAGGCATCATCACCCTTCTGTTATAATGATTAACTGTCTAATCCTGGTGCTGTGGCTTCAAGAGGCGTTGGGCCAGCTGCAGTTCTTTGCAAGTCCCCGCACTCCTTTCGACCTACAGAAAGTGGTAGAAGTCGCTCTCTCTGAAGTCTCCCCTCGGCCTGAAGTACTCATCACCTTCTCTACTTCCCTGTCCACTTTCAATCTCCTCCCCTCTGCCTGGGCCTTTGACTACACTTACAGTCTCGAAATGACTGCAGTCCTGCGGGATCAAAGCTCCACTGTGTTTTCCCTTTGGTCCGAGGAAACTGCGGATCAGTACTCCACGAAGTACGCCACTGCCTTCGCTCGATACCTCCTATCTCTCAATATAACCAGAGTCAGACTTATCAGTGACACGCAAGAATCCAACCTGAACACTTGTCACTTCCTCCTTACCCACTTCCCTGTCCTTTTTGAGAGTCAGCCGCTGCAAGTTCCTGCAGATTTGACGCAGGCTCTAGCCTTGGATATCGGAAGACTTATCAAGTCAAGCGGAAACACAGTATTTGCACTTTTCACGGATCGGAAAGTAGCCGCTTGTTTACTTTCCGTCTTTGAGATTAAGAGGTTGAATAAGGCAGGGTACGCTTTTATTGTGTCTGAGGAGGCTCACTTTTTGAATAGTACAGTGCGGGCAAGTTTGCCGCTAGCGAGACACGGACTTCTGTATGTAGCGCGCCAGGAAAGCTGGATGGCTGCAAACAGGGAAGAAGCGGAAGTCAAAATCCTCGTTAATCTCTTGAAGAAACTGCGCGATTTCGCCAGCCTTGAAGGAGCTTTGCAGCGGCCTGTACCCGACTTTTACCTAGTCAACATGCAAAACTCCCACCCCACTCTCATCGCTGTCCGACCCAGTACCGTGACCCCGCAGACAAAGTTAGTCTTTCCAGGCAACTCCACCTCTCTACCCACCAGTGCCAAAGTGAGCATTCCTGTGTCCATCAACTCCGTCTGGCTCAACTCAGACGGCTCAGTTTACCCACCTGCCCCAGTGATGATGCGGGGCGGTCAACTGGCCATTGAAAGCGCTAACAACCGCTCTGACATTCTCCCCAACTTTGTAGTGAACTGGAAGTCCGTCTCCCTGAGCGGACTTCGGTTCAATTATACATTTACCAAGAAGCAAATTGAGCGTTACAAAACGGATTTAGGGCTGTTTCACATGCCGCCGTCACTGGGAGTGAACATTATTCAGACCAGCTCCATTCTCAAAGACCTCAATTTATCGGTGCCAATGGCTATTGGCAGTCTGTCGGATGTGCTGGCTTCACCCACACAGCTCCCTTTCTACCTGCGCACTCGAACTGGCAACCGCTACTACGCCAGTGTAATTGCGCAAATCTACAGGTTCTTCAAGTGGAAGCGTCTCGCAGTTCTGTACAAAGCCGACAGCGAGGAGTTATATCGAAACTTTCTGCTCATTTCTTCTCCCCTGGGACTGAATATTACTAATGATGAGGATAAGCGTGCAATAGCCCCCGGACTATCCACAGACGAGGAAAAGGGCAAATTAAATGCGTCTCTGGCTCACATTATGAAGTCAGATGTGCGCATTTTGATGATTATTTCGTTTGATATTACTACGATTTTGGAGCAAATGTATGACATCGGGATCAGAAATGAATACTTGCTTATCACTTCTTCAGGACTTTCTTACACTATACTCAATGGTAATGGCACTAATTTCTACAAGCGCAGAGTTGTGGCCAAAGGTGCTCTGCAATTTTTCCCCAGGATGTTTGTGGGGAAAGAAGGACAAAAAGTGCGGCAAATGATGATTGCGCGGGACGGGATGAACTATTTTCCAAATGGATGTATCTATTTTGACTGCGGAATGCTGTATTTGCATGCTACGGACTATATGCTGGGCAGTGGTCTGGACTACGAGGACACTGCACAGGTAGTGGAGGCGATGCGGGGGACTCACTTCGTAGGCTGCGCTGGACTTATTCGCATTGGACAAAACTCCAATGAGCGGTCTGAAGAGGAGTACAGTCTGATAAACGTGGTCTATTTCGAAGGCAACGACTCTGTAATAGTGCAGGACGCAGTTTACTACAACCCCTTTTCCGCGACTCTGATAAAGGTGGTAAACCCCATCCACTGGCCTGACAACTCCACAGGTCTCTACCTCGACACACTCAATTCCACCTTCGACTGTCCCTTCCTGCTAACTCAAATACAGAATTTCGCCCCGGGAGTGGCAGTGGGCTTCAGCGTCTGCTTCACTATTTGTGTCATTACGGCTGGCGTGACTTTCTTCATATGAAAGAAATGGTGGAGTAAAGAATACCCGATGCTTGTGATCAAGGAGGAAATGTCTGCGGACGATGTAATGCAATTGGCGGGAGTGCCAGTGGAATTCTTTCAATATACCGCAATGGGTCCAAGCCCCGCCCGACTCAGCGGACTAATAGCGACTCTCAGCTCCAGCACGGTTTTCGATTTGGAATCAATTCTAAACATCCATGGAGACTTCTACTGGACACTTCTGAAACTTGTGCTGGCGATGCTAGGTATCTACTTACTCCTGTGTCTCATCAAGTTCACTCACATGGAAAAGAGACTGGAGTGGCTGCCCTGCTGGTCCTTCATCATGCTCTTCGCCAACTTAGCCCTACCCGTCATTTCCACACTCCTGTTCCTCCCAATCGTTTCCACCTTATCACATATATACCTGTGCTACCATTCCACCGACTCCCAATTCACGAGTAGTTACCTGAACAAAGACTGCTACGAGTACTGTTGGCACACTCA
>Ga0247837_1006220_pt1 | contig 17014 bp, 18 predicted proteins | sample LaCtaG_2_FD_187115 | JGI IMG/M metagenome (GOLD analysis project Ga0247837, IMG submission 187115) | Freshwater microbial communities from meromictic Lake La Cruz, Castile-La Mancha, Spain - LaCruzMarch2015_14.5m | ecosystem: Environmental > Aquatic > Freshwater > Lake | place: Spain: Castile-La...
GTGGCGGGCGGATTGCTCCCGCCGGCCGGCGGCCCGAATCGAGGGCCGTCGCCGGCTGGGTCGGCACCGACCGGGGGCACGCCCGTGGGCTCGGGGAGCGTCATCGGGGGGGCCACGATCGTCGGCGCTGAAATGGCGGGGGGCACGAGTGCTGGCGGCGCCGCGGGCAAGGGGCCGCGGGCAGGCGCGGCGACGGCCGCCGGCACGTCGATGCGATTGGGCAGCGAGGCGTCGGGGTCGACGATCCCGAGCTGCTTCTTGAGGCTGCGATTTTCGGCGGCCACCCTGTCGAGGCGGGCGCACTTCTCCTGGATTTCATCCTGGAGGACGTAGATCTGGTCTTCCTGCATCCGCAGCTCGCGTTCGAGCAGCTGCTGGCTGATATCGGACTTGCAGCCGGGAGCCATGAGGCTGCCAACCAGGATCGCGATCCATGCGAATCTGTTCATGAGGCGCCTCCTGCGCGTCAGACAGTCGAATTGTCGTGTTGCGATCAGCCGGTGCCTGCCGCCGGACGCGGCGACGTGGGCATGCGGTCGATGACTTCGTCGATCAGCCGGTAGTCGCGCGCTTCCTGCGCCGACATGAAACGGTCGCGGTCGGTGTCCTGCTCGATCTTCTCCAGCGGGTGGCCGGTGTGCTTGAGCAGGATGCCGTTGAGCTTGTGCTTGATGTTCTTGAATTCCTTGGCGTGGATCATGATCTCCTCCGCCGTGCCTTCCATGCCGGCGAGCGGCTGGTGGATCATGATCCTGGCGTTCGGTAGAGCCCGGCGCTTGCCCTTGGCTCCGGCCGTGAGCAGCACCGCCCCCATCGAGGCGGCCTGCCCGATGCAGTAGGTGGCCACGTCGCACGTGACGAACTGCATCGTGTCGTAGATCGCCAGCCCCGCCGTCACACTGCCGCCGGGCGAGTTGATGTAGAGGTGGATGTCGGCCTTCGGATCGTCCGACTGCAGGAACAGCATCTGGGCGACGATGGCGTTGGCCACCTCGTCGTTCACCTGCGATCCGAGGAACACGATCCGGTCCTTGAGCAGACGGCTATAGATGTCCATCGCCCGCTCTTCGCGGCCGCTCTTCTCGATGACATACGGAATCAGCGGCATGGGTCAGTCCTTCTCTTTCTCGTCCTCGGCGACGGGCGGCTTCGCAAGGATCTCGTCGACGAGGCCGTATTCCTTCGACTCGGTGGCCGTGAGGTAGCGGTCGCGGTCAGTGTCCTTGGCAATCCGCTCGAGCGGCTGCCCGGTGTGGTGGGCGAGAATCTCGTTGAGCACGGCCCGCGTCTTGATGATCTCGTCGGCCTGAATCTCGATGTCGCTCACCTGGCCCCCGACCTGGCCGTAGGGCTGGTGGATCATCACCTTGGCATGGGGTAGTACGAACCGCTTGCCCTTGGCACCACCGGCGAGCAGCACGGCGCCGCCGCTGGCAGCCAGGCCCACGCAGTAGGTGGCCACAGGGCAAGACAGGATCTGCATCGTGTCGTAGATCGCCATCGTGGCCGTGACGCTGCCGCCCGGCGAATTGATGTAGAAGTGGATGTCCTTGCGGCGGTTTTCGCTCTGCAGGTAAAGCAGCTTCATGACGAGCTCGTTGGCGTTGCCGTCGTAGATCTCTCCCTGCAGGAGGATGATTCTGTTTTCGAGGAGCAGATCGCCGAGCGTCATCTGGCGCTGGCGCTGGTAGTCGCGCTGGGCGCTCGAAGCCGACGGAGAGAAAAAAGGCTCGTGCATGGCGTGTCTCGAGGGAATGGAGGCCCGGCCTAGCGGCGGGCTCCCGGTCGGGCTTCGGCGGCTTCAGCGTGCTTGGCCGTCGGAATCTCCTCCTCGCCCACGACGCTGCCGCACACGGCGTGGTCGACGGCGTCGGCGTCCGGGCGGGGGAACTCGAAGGGAGTGTCGTTGAACTTCGCGTTGTGCTCGATGACCTCGAGCGTCTTCCGCTCGATGATCTGGTTGCGAAGCACATCCATCAGGCCACGCTTCTCGAGGCTCGCCCGCACCCGCCGCGGGGGCTCGCCCGACTGGGCCGCGATGGCACGGATCTCCTCGTCGTAGTCGGCGGCTGAGTCGGCGATGCCTTCGGCCTCGGCGATCTTCTCCAGGATGAAGTGCTCCTTGAGAGCCCGGGCCGTGCTCGCGAGGGCTGACTGACGCAGTTCGTTGACGTGTCTGCGGATCGAGTCGTCGTCGAAGCCGCTGCGGCGCAGTTCCAGAATTGAGCGCTCGAGCTCGCGGAGGCTCTGTCGCTTGAGCAGCTCCGGTGGGAGGTCCCATGTGGCCGAGGCCGTGAGGGCGCTGGCCACCTGCTGCCGCACCTGACGCCGCCGATGCCATTCGAGCTGGCCGTCGAGCTGCTTCTTCACCGCCTCGCGGAGCGCCTCGGCCGACTCGAAGCCGCCAAGCTCCTCGAGCACGGCCGCCGTGAGCTCGGGCAATTCGAGCTTCTTGACCTCGAGCACGGTCAGTTCAAGCGTGACTGTCTTGCCGCGCAGGGCCTCGACCGCGGCCTCGTCCGAAATCTTCACGTCGGCCGTGACCGTGGTGCCGGGCACGGCTTTTTTGACGAGGGCATCGAAGCCGGAGAGCGACGCATCGGCGAACGAGAGCTTCGGCCGGACGACGATCTCGAGCTCTGTGGCCTCGGAGAGCACCGTGCTGCCGTGGAGAAACCGGAGATTCGCCACGATCATGTCGCCCGCTGTGGGGGCGCCATCGTGCGGCACGAGGCGGCTGCGTTCCCGCAGGATGCTGCCGAGCGCCTCATCGACGTCGGTGTCGCCGATCGACCGCATGGGGCGGTTGATCGCCAGACCCTTCCACTTCGGCATCTCGAACTCGGGACGAACCTCGATCGAAAATTCGAAGGTCATCGGCCCGTCGTCGGGCAGGACGACGGCGTCGAAGTCGAGCTCGGGTTCGCTGATCGGCGAGAGCTTCTCCTGCTCGGTCACCTGCGACATGGCGGCGGCCAGAAGCCGCGACCGGATCTGGTCGCCCAATTCCGCCTTGAACCGGCTGCTGACGAGTCGACGGGGTGCGCGGCCGGGACGAAAGCCCGGCAGGAGCGCGGTCGGCATCAGTTCGGCCACGGCCTCTTCGAAGTGCCGATCGATGTCTGCACGCGGGATCGAGACCTTCACGCGGCGTTGGCAGGTGGAGACGCTCTCGACGGCCACGTCGAGGTTGAGCGGCTGTTCGGTGCCGTCGTCGGCGGAGGGAGCGATCGCGGTTGCGGAGTCAGACATGATTCATTGCCGGTGGAAACGACCGGATTCGAGGGAAGGCGTGGGCCGCGGGAGCGGGCGCCCGAGAACAATCCTGCCCATATGAAGGGAAGCGGGTGATGGGATTCGAACCCACGACAACCACGTTGGCAACGTGGTGCTCTACCAACTGAGCTACACCCGCGCTGGCCGTGCAAAGCGTCGCCACCTGCACGAAGCCCCGCGATTATAGGGGCCCAGGGAGTGGCCGCAAGATCACCCTTTGGGTAAGCCGGGTTTTTTGAGCAATTTGGAGCGGGTCGTTTTCAAGCCGAGCGAGCCGGTTAGACTCGGTGACAGTCAGGCCTTCCGGTGGAGGAGACTCCCGGTGAACGTGCGGTTCGTCGTAACCAAGCCAGCATCGAAGGCGAAGACCTTTCCCGTGCGGCTCCCGATCGTCGTCGGCCGCAGCGAGGAGGCGAAGTTTCGCATCCAGCAAGACCGGGTGAGCCGCAAACATTGCGAATTTTTCGAGCAGGACGGCCGCGTCTATCTGCGCGATCTCGGCTCGACCAACGGCACGCTGCTCGACGGCGAGTTGATCGAGACGAGCGTCAAGATTCCCCTGGAGTCGGGCGGCGTGGTGCGGGTGGGCAGTCTCGAGTTTCGCGTGGACTTCGACACGTCGACTGCCGCGGCGCCGAATCGGCCCGCGGCAGAGATCGACCTCGTGAGCGATATGACGGTCGGGATCGCACAGGCCGCCGATTCCGAGCGACTCCAGATCGACCACGCTCCAGACGAGCCGAGCCCCGACATGCCGGCGATTGTGACGGCGGAGCGTCCGGCACGAGCGGACGCGAGCCCACACGTGGAGGTTGCGTCCGATGCGGCACCGACCGCGGAGCCGGAAGCAGCCGTGCCTGTCGTCGGCGAGGAGGCCGATGCGAAGCAGGCCCCGGCGCCGGACGACGGTGCGTTCGGGTTCCTCGGTGCTGCCGAAGAGGCTGCGCCTTCGTCCAACGACGACCAACTCGGCGACTTTCTCAAGGGGCTTAAGTAGGGGCGGCGTGAAGCTCCTACGGGCGGCGGGCCTTGTTCTTCGGAGGCGGCGGCATGACGGGGTTGGCGAGTGTGATCTTCAGGCTCGTCACCAACAGCTTCCCGCGCTGGTAATACTGGCCCTCCGCCTCGACGTGGTCGCCGGGGGCGGCGAGGCTCACGTTTGCCGACCGCACCACGAGTTCGGCCTCGGCGGGCACGGTGACATCGAACTTCTCCCGCCCCGCGATGATCGTGACGACATCCCCCTCGACGTCCTTGATCGTACCCGCCAAGAGATAGGTTCCGGCTGGCCGCTTGCCGGAGAATCGCTTGGCGCCCGCATCGGCGATGCCCAGCCCGCCGGCCATCACGCCAGGAGCGCCGCCATCGGTGAAGGCCACCTGGAGTGCCGGCTCGGTCACCTTGCCGAACTCGTCGAGCGTGATGGCGATGTTCACGAACTGCTTGGGCTGGAGCATGTCGCGGCTCGCTTTGCCAGTCACCTCGATCTTCGCGTTCGGGGCCGGCATGGCGTGCCATTCGTTGCCCCCACTCGGGAGCCGCAACCTCAGCATACCGGGACCGACCTCGATGACTTGTCCGTTCTGGTCTTCTTTCTCGAGCGACTTCAGCGGGCCGGGCGGCTGGGCGCGGAGGATCGTCTGGGGCATGAGCCCAAGCCCTGCGGCGAGCGCCGCCGCGATCACGTGGCGATGGAAAACGCAGCCCGACCAGCAAGAACCGTCCATCTGGCGTTTCCTACAAATTCGAAGCAGACTCTGACCCATTACGCCACACTATAACCGCCCGGGTTTTCACACCGGAACCGATCCCCGCCCCGGCCCAGTCTTGACCATGCCCCCCGCTCCCCGCCGCATCACGATTCTCGACCTCGCTGCCGCCAAGCGCGACCGGCGGCCGATCACGATGGTCACCGCCTACGACTGGTCGAGCGGCCGGCTCGTCGATGCCGCCGGGGTCGATTGCGTGCTCGTGGGCGACAGCGTGGCGATGGTCGTGGCCGGCCGGGACTCGACGCTCCCCGCCACGCTCGACCAGATGATCTACCACGGCGAGATCGTCGCCCGCGCCGTGTCGCGGGCACTCGTCGTCGTCGACCTCCCCTTTCCGCTCCAGCACCTCGGGCCGCGCACGGCCGTCGAAGCCTGCGCGCGGATTCTCAAGGAGACGGGCTGCCAGGCCGTGAAACTCGAGGGCACCGCCGGGCAGGCCGACGTGATCCGGGCGATCGTGGCCGCTGGCATCCCCGTGATGGGCCATGTCGGCCTGCGGCCCCAGGCCGTGCATCAGCTCGGCGGGTATCGGATGCAGCGCGACATCGACCACCTGCTCGAAGACGCCCGCGCCGCCACAGACGCCGGGGCGTTTGCCGTGGTGCTCGAATGCATTCCGTCCGCAGCCGCCCGCACGATCACCGCGGCCCTCACCATTCCCACGATCGGCATCGGCGCGGGGCCGCACTGCGACGGCCAGGTGCTCGTCTATCACGACCTCATCGGCCTGTCGCTCGACCGCGTGCCCAAGTTCGTGCGCGGCTACGCCGACGTGAAGACGCAGATCGCCGAGGGCCTTGCCCGCTGGAAGCACGACGTCGAGGCGGGCACGTTTCCGGGCCCGGCCGAGACGTTGCCGTAGCGTTTACGGCAGCACGACTTCGTCGGAGATCACGACGGGCTTGCTTGCCGACACGGCGCCAGCCGGCAGCGGGCCGGGCGAGCCGCCCGGGCCTGCGGGCAGCGACGGGGCCCCGACGCCTCCGACGGGCCCGCCTCCCATGGGCATGCCGCCCTCGACCACGGCGCCTTGGCAATCGTTGCACCCGCCGGCGACGCCGCCTGGCATGGCGTGCGGCATGCCGCCCGCCGACTGGCAGCAGTCCGACGGCTGGCCGCACGGCCGCATCGCCGGAGCGGCGGCGGGCGTGATCGCGGCGCCCGGTGGCGTGAAGCCGGGCGGATAGTGCCCGAAGCACTTCTCGTATTTCCACACCTCGAGGGCGATGTAGCGCTCGTTGAGCGTCTTGCAGCCGCCGGCGCCCGTTGCCGCGAGCACCGCGCCGCCCACGAGCATGATGTGTCCGAGATTGCCGATCCGCATCGCACTGCCTCCGTCGTCACGCCGCCTGAGAAGGCGGCTGGATAGGTATGGCGTCGTGCGCTTCGCCGCGACGCCTGGCAAACCTACCCCACGGGGGATGCGCGGCAAGAAAAAAACGGGGGCCGAGTCGGGGCCTGATGGCGGTCGGTGGAAAACTGTACGGATCGTGCGGAGAGCGACTTCCCGCCCGGCTGGGTGCCGGCCGCCGGCCGCGGTGCATCAGCCCTTGCGGTGGCGGATTTTGGCCCGCATGCGCCGCTTCTTCTGGCCGAGTTTGCGTCTGCCCTTGCCGGTCTTCTTGACACCCATGCTGCACTCCACGGTCGGAAAATGGTCCGGAGAAATTCCGGACTCTCGAGCCGCAGTTGTAGAATGCGCCTGCTGCGGCTTGCAAGGACGTGCAGCCATAGCGGCCCTCCCGCCCCGGCTCATGCCATCGCCCAACCCTCGCCCCATGATCGCGTTCTTTCCCACCTATGCGACCCGGGAGTCCGCGGAGGGGCCGTGGCGGGCTGCCGTGGCGGGCATGGTCACCCGCCCGCTGCCGCTTCGCAGTCGTCGGCGCACGATGGCCCTCGCGGTGCTTCGGCGTCTGCTCGACCTCGACGCCGAGCAGGCAGGCTCGGAGGTGTTTCAGCGTCGGGCCGAGGCGTTTTTGTTTCAGCGTGTCGTCGGCCAGCCCGTGCGGGTGTCCGTCGCCGGGCGTGTGTACGACGCCGGGCAGACCGATCGCACCGGACACTTCCACGCGGTGCTCGACCTCGACGAAGCGCAGGTGCGCGAGGCGACGAGCAACCTCGGCGCTGACGGACGGTGGATTACCTACGAGGGTCTGGCGGTGGACGGCGACGATCACGACGCATCGCCGACGCCCGGGGGTCGGGTGCATCTCGTCGACGGCACGGGTCTCTCGGTGATCTCGGACATCGACGACACCGTGAAGGAGACCAACGTCGCCAACCGGCGCGAGCTTCTGGCCAACACGTTCATTCGTGACTTTCGCGCCGTGCCGGGCATGGCCGACGTGTACCGGGCCTGGCAGGCCCGCGGGACCACGTTTCACTATGTGTCGGCGAGCCCCTGGCAGCTGGCCGAGTGTCTCGAGGGGTTTCTCGGCGATGTCGGCCTTCCCGCCGGCTCGCTCCATCTCAAGCTCTTCAGGCTCAAAGATTCCACGCCCCTGGGCCGGCTGCCGTCGCGCAAACGTTCCAAGCGGCGCACGATCGAGCGGATCATGGAGGAGTTTCCCGACCGACGGTTCCTGCTCGTCGGGGATTCCGGCGAACGTGATCCCGAGGTGTATGCGGCCGTGGCCAAGCGGCGTGGCGACCAGGTGGCGGGGATCGTGATCCGCCAGGTCGACGGCAAGGCATCGCGTGAAAAAATCCGCTCCCGGCTCGACCGCCTCGCCCGTCGGCTACCGCCGGGGCGGCTCACCGTGTTCAACGCCGCCGAAGAATTGCGGGGCCTGCCCGTTCACGGGCTCTCGAAGGCGTTTTGAAAGTGCTCGACCTGGGGCCGTCCCTCGGGCCCGTCGAACGTGACGGTCACCACGTCGATCCGCACCGAGCAGTCTTCGAGATGGTGGCGGCGAATGTAGGCCGTCGCGAGCTGGGCCACGCGCCGCTGCTTGTGGTAGCCGATCGTCTCGGCAGGATGGCCGTGGGCCGTGCTGCTGCGCGAGCGCACCTCCACGAACACGACCGTGCGGCCGTCGAGCGCCACGAGATCGATGTCGCCCCGCAAGATCCGCTCCCGCGTGGCGACGATGCGGTAGCCGATGCTCCGCAGGTAGCTGGCGGCCTCGGCCTCACCCCGGTGCCCGAGCGTGTCACGGGACGGACGCATGGCAGGCAGGCCTCCGGCAATGCGTCAGGCCTTGGCGGCGGCAGGCTTCTTTGCGGCTTTCTTGGCGGTGCCGGCTTCGGCGATGTCGTCGCGCTTCTCGCGGAGACGCACGGCCTTGCCCACGCGGTCGCGCAGGTAGTAGAGCTTCGCCCGGCGCGACACGCCCGACCGCTTCACCTCGATCTTGGAGATCTTGGGGGAATGCAGCGGAAACTTCCGCTCCACGCCTTCGCCCGCAACGATCCGGCGGACGGTGAACATTTCGCGGCTGCCCGACCCGCTGCGGGCGATGACCACGCCGTTGAAGATCTGGATGCGTTCCTTCTCTCCCTCGAGGATGCGCGTGTGAACGTCGACGGTGTCGCCGATGGCGAATGCGTCTGGCTGGGGCTTGAGGCTCGAGGCTTCGACATGGGCGAGGATCTTCTGGCTCACGGCATGCTCCTTTGGGGCTGGTTGATCGGCTGGGTGCGTTGGCGGGTCGCAGTGACGGCCTGTTCATGCCGCCATTCGGCGATCCGGCGATGGTCGCCCGAGAGCAAAATCTCGGGCACCTGCAAGCCGCGGAACTCCCGCGGCCGCGTGTATTGGGGGCCTTCCACGAGCCGCTCGGCTCCGGAAAAAGAGTCTTGGCGGGCACTCTCGGCATCGCCGAGCACACCGGGCACGAGCCGCGCGACGGCGTCGACGATCACCATCGCCGCCACCTCGCCGCCGGAGAGCACGAAGTCGCCGATCGAAATTTCGTCGGGATGAAGGGTCTGGCGAACACGGTCGTCGAAGCCCTCGTAACGGCCGCACATGAGCACGAGCCGTTCGTGGCGGGCCAGGTCCTCCACGATCGATTGATCGAGTCTGCGGCCCGTGGGCGTGAGCATCACGAGATGGCCCGGCGCCAGAGCCTCGCGCTGCACGCTCTCGACGCATTCGACCACCGGGCCGGGCATCAAGAGCATGCCGGGCCCACCGCCGAAAGGACGGTCATCGACTTGGCGGTGCACGCCCTCAGCGAAGTCCCGGATGTTCGTCACCCGCACGTCGAGCAGTCCGGAGGCACGCGCCGCTCCGAGCAGGCTGCCGTCGAGGAAGCCCGTGAACATCTCGGGAAAGAGTGTGAGAATGTCGATGCGCATCGTAGGAACTCATCGCCCGGCACCGTCGCACGTCTGGAGTGCGTGAACGGAGCGGAAATCACTGAACGGATAAACCTGGTTCAACCGGCGGCGGGCTCCGCCCCGGCGGACGACTCAGCAGGTGCTTCGGCCGGCGCTTCCGCCGGAGCCTCAGCAACGGCCTGCGCCGCAGCCGGCACTTCGGTTGCCTCGGCGGCTGCAGCCGCTTCGGGAGCCGGCTCCGTCTTCACTTCGGGAACGAATGCCGGCGGGCCCGGGTCGGGAATCACTCGCGGCAGAGCGAGTTTTGCGCGGGCGAGTTCCATCTCCTTGAGATGCGTCCCTGCCGGACCGTATTTCTTGATCAGCACGCGCACCGCCTCGCTCGGCTGGGCGCCGACCGAAAGCCAATACTGCACCCGGGCGCCGTCGAGGAGGCACCGCGCATCGGTGTCGACGATGGACGTGTCGTAGGTGCCGAGCACCTCGATCTCGCGGCCGTCGCGCGGACTCCGCTTGTCGGTCGCACAAATCCTGTAGAAGGCACGGTTCTTCCGGCCCATTCGCTTCATCCGAATCGCCACTGCCACGGTCTGGAACTCCTCACGTGTGGAAAATCGAGCCCTTTAACGTACCGCGCCGCCGCCCAAACCCAAGCCCACCCCCAGGAATGCGTTTTTCCGGTGAAAACCCGTTGTGGAGGACAGGCCCCAGGCTGGAATGCCCGACGTGGCAGTACCGGCTTCGGACTCCCCATATCCCGTCGCCGGACGTTCACTGCGCCCATCCATGGGCTCCGTTCACTCGGACTCACTGGCGCTGCGCCATCCTGGCTTCGCTGGTGAGTAACGCCGGCGAGCGGGACACGGGGAGCCCGAAGCCTCCTCAACTCTCACACGGGAGGCGAGGGGTTACCCCTGCCGTTGAGACGGCGTATGTGACCAGCGCAGCCATGGATGGCGGAGCGCAGGCACATCCGAGTGAGTGAAGCCCAGGATGGGCGCAGCGAACGTCCGGCGAGACGGTACGGGGTAACCCTGAGCCGGCGCCAGCGCGTGCGCTCAGTCCTGAAATCAGGCGGCTATCGAACGCATCGCGTCACGGGCCGCTGCGCTTCTTGCGGCGGGCGTCTTTCTCGCGCTGCTTCTTGAGCTTGCGGCGTTCGTCGGCCGTGAGCCGCTTGCCGGTGTCGCCCTTGGGGCGGGCGAGGCGGCCGCCGGGGTTCGTGAGCCCGGCCTGGAGTTTCTGCACCTCGCGCATCCGGTCGCGCATGCCCAGGCCCGCCATGCCCGTCATCATCGCGGCCATGCCGTCGAACTGCTTCACGAGGTCGCTCACCTCGGCGGGCGGCACACCGGCGCCGGCGGCGATCCGGCGGCGGCGCGACTGGTCGATCACGCGCGAGGGATTGCGGCGCTCGTCGGGGGTCATCGAATCGATGATCCCGAACAGCCGGTTCATGTCGTTCTCGAGGTCGGCACCGCCGAGCATCTCCTGCATGCCTCCCATGCCCGGGATCATGCCGAGCACCTTGCCGAGGGGGCCGAGGCGGCGGGTCTGGGTGAGCATCTTCTTGAAGTCGTCGAGCGTGAACTCGCCCTTTTTGAGCCGCTCCTCCTGCTCCCGCATCTCGTCCTGGTCGAACTTCCGCTGCGCCTCCTCGACGAGCGACACGACGTCACCCATGCCGAGGATTCGGCCGGCCATGCGGTCGGGGTGGAAGTCTTCGAGGGCCTCGATCTGCTCGCCCGTGCCGATGAACTTGATCGGCACGCCGGTTACGTCCTTGACGGAGAGCGCCGCACCGCCGCGGGCGTCGCCGTCGAGCTTCGTCATGATCACGCCGTTGAGTTCAAGGGCCTCGTTAAAGGCCTTTGCGCTGCGGACGGCGTCTTGGCCGGTCATCGCGTCGACCACGAGATACACCTGGTCGGGGCCCACGGTGCGGTCGATCCGCGAGAGCTCCTGCATGAGGGCCTCGTCGATCGCGAGGCGGCCGGCGGTGTCGAGGATGACCGTCGAGATCCCCTCCTTCTTCGCCCGGGCCACGCCCGCCTGGCAGACGGCGACCGGGTCGGTGACGCCGTCGGGCACGTGCACCGGCACGCCCAGCTGCCTGCCGAGGACGGCCAGTTGTTCAATGGCCGCGGGCCTCTGCAGATCGGCGGCCACGAGCATCACGCCGCGGCCCTGCGCGAGGATCTTCTTGGCGAGCTTGGCACAGGACGTCGTCTTGCCGGAGCCCTGCAGGCCGCAGAGCATGAGAATCGTGGTCTTGCCCGCTTCGAGGTGGAGCGAATGGTCCACCGGACCCATCAGATTCACCAGCTCGCGGTGCACGATGCCGACGAGCTGCTGGGCCGGATCGAGCGATTCGAGCACCTCGGCCCCGACAGCATCGGTGACGACGCGATCGAGGAAGCGGTCGGCCACGTCGTAGGCGACGTCGGCCTCGAGGAGCGCGGTGCGGACCGAGCCGAGCCCCTCGCGCATGTTCGCCTCGGTGAGGCGGCCGCGCCCGCGGAAGGCGTTGAGGGCGGACGAAAGCGAGGCTGACAGCGACTCGAACATGGCGGCTCCGTGCAGACCGGATGGGCAAAGCCGCAGATTATAAGGTTCGCCCCCCCGGTGACGAGCCGCTCGAATCGGGAGCGGGCACGCGGTGTGCCGCTTGCCCGACGCGTGGCCGGCAAGAGCGGCGCATCACCGGAGGGGCGAACGAAGAATCAGCTGAACGTGCCCTGCTCGTGCACCACTGGAGTGGAGCCCGGCGACGAGATCACGGTGCCTTCGTCGCAGCACGGGGCTGCCGACTGGCACGGATCGCAGGCCGGGGCGCCGCAGGCCGGAGCACCGCAGGGCGGGGCCATCATCGGCGCGGCCATCGGGGCCCGCGACGAGCAAGGCGAACGGAACTCCATGAAGGACGGACGCCGGCACGAATTGGCTCCGCCGAAGCAGCTGCTGCAGCCCGGAGCGGCCGCAAGGCTGCCGAGCAGAAGGGCCAGGCACAGGGAACGTGACATGAGAGAATTCTCCACCGCAGGGGTCGGTCGAGGAGGTGACCGCAAGGACGTGAGGCGTCGCCCGAGGCGACACCGAGAAACCCTAGCCCACGATCCGGCGCCGTGCCGGATCGTTTTCAGGACGACGCAGCCACAGCGGCGACCACTGCGGGCCGAATGTGACGATCGTGCCGATGGCCACCGGTGCTCGGGCTGCAGGGCAGCGAATCGGCGGTGGCCTGGTTGCGGCAACGTCGCCCTTTGCGTGCTACGGTTTTCCAGGACGTCCCTCTGCCATGGACTGGCTGAGCGGGGACGTCGTCACGACGACTCTCGACGCCATGGACGCCGCTCACCTCCGTTACGCCTGCCGACTGCTCGTCGTCGTACTCACGTTTTTGACGGCAGGGGTGGCGGTGTGGCATCCGCGGCGGGGCGACGGGGCCGATCTGCCCTGCCCTTCCGGCACCCCGGACGTGTGGGTGGTGAGCAGCCGCGGTCTGCCCGGCATGTGCCGATTGCCGGAGTCGGTCAACCTGCGGGTCGAGCGGCTGCGGGCCGACGGCAGCATGTGGGATCGGTCGGATATCGCCAGTCTGCTGGATGAACCGCACCGGCCCGTGATGGTGTTCATTCATGGCAATCGCTACTCCCATGCCGAGGCCCGGCAACAGGGGCTGGAACTCGCCCGGCGAGCCGCAGCCTGCGGCACTGCCGACATGCGCACCGTGGTCTACTCGTGGCCGAGCGAGCAGCAGGGCATCCTCCTCAAAGACGGCCGGGCCAAGTACGAACGGGCATTTTCCGAGGGGCATTACCTTGCCTGGCTGCTCGGGCAGCTCGAGCCCGGCAGGCCCGTTGCGATCGTGGGCTACAGCTACGGGGCGATCATCACGCTCGAGGCGATCGAAGATCTCGTGATCGCCGAACGCACGGGCGGGCCGACGGTGCATCCGTGGACGACGCGTTCGGGCCCGGTCAATCTCGTGTTCATCGCCGCCGCGGTCCGCTGCGACGCGCTCGCTCCGCGTGGCCCCTACCGGGAGGCCGTCGCCCGGCTCGACAGGCTCACGCTCTTGGTGAATTCGACCGACGACGCCCTCCGATTTTTTCCGCTGCTCGACTGCAGTCAGCGGGCCGACGCTCTCGGCTACGTCGGCATGCCGCGGGCCTGGGTGCCGGCGACGGTGCAGTTCTCGAGTGCCGACGCGGCGAACGTGGTGGGCCGAACGCACGGCTTCCAACAATATCTCACATCGCCATCGCTCATGAAGCGGATCTGCAGCGGTGCGATTACGGGACTCGTGCCAGCCGACGCGAGGTGAGGCTCACCGTGTTTGCGTCGCGGCAAACCACGCGACCGTGCGGGCCACGCCCGCTGGAAACGCGACCGTCGGCCGCCAGCCAAGCACTTCGCCCGCGCGGGTGGCCGAGACGAGATTCGACCGCAGGTCGCCCGGGCGGGCCGGGCCGTGCAGGGGGTCGGGCAGGTGCGCCGTGCGGCCGCGATCGGCCAGCACCCGGCCGACCTCGCCCCTCACAACCGCTTCGAGCTCATTGACGTCGACGCCGATGCCCGTGCCGATGTTGAGGCTCGTGAGCGATTTCGGCACGACGCCCGGGAGGTCGTGCGTGAGGGCGGCGACGTTCGCCGCGGCGACATCAGGCCCGAACACATAGTCGCGCACGTAGCGGCCGTCGCCATTGATCGTGGCGGGCTCGCCGGCCAGCAGCTTCTTGCAGAAGATGGCCACCACACCCGCCTCGCCATGCGGATTCTGCCGCGGGCCGTAGACGTTCGAATACCGCAGCGCCACGGCTGCCAAGCCGTGCTCTTTGGCGTAGAACTCGAGGTAGCGCTCGCCCACCCACTTCGTGATGCCGTACGGGCTGACAGGATTCGCCGGGGTCGTCTCGGGGGCCGGGGCTGTGACATCGCCGTAGAGCACGCCTCCGCTCGAGGCGAACACGAACCGTGCGCAGCCGGTCGCCACGGCCGCATCGAGCACGTTGATCAGCCCGATGCAGTTCACCTGGGCGTCGAACAGGGGCTCGCGAACTGAGCGGCTCACCGACATCTGGGCCGCCTGATGGCAGACGGCCTCGGGCCGCTCCCGCTCGAAGACGCCGCGCACGGCCTGACCGTCGACGATGTCGACGATGTGGAGCGGCACCGTGGCCGGCAGGTTGTCGCGCGAGCCGCTCGAGAGGTCGTCGATCACGGCCACGTGATGGCCGGCCGCGAGGAGCCCGTCGACGACATGGCTGCCGATGAATCCGGCGCCGCCGGTGACGAGAATCTTCATGCGCGTGAGTGTTTCAGATTCACCGCCCCGCGCCCAGCCACCGAGCCCCTCTAGCGGCGGCAGGTCGCGTGCCACCAGGCTGCCGAGACGCGTGCGGGCGAGCGGTCGGCGATCCAGGCGGTGAGCCCTTCGTGCGGGGGCATCCCGCCGGCCAGCCTGTCGGCGATCTCGTCGGCCGTGTGCCGGGCGGCTTCGAGCCGCCAGCGCTCGAGGCCCGGCGGCACGTCGAGATACTGGACGGCGTCGGCCGTGTGGAAGATGGCCAGCCGCGATGCACAGCACGCGGTGAACACGCCGCTGTTGAGCACGGGATGCCGGACGAACAGCGTGCAGTGTGCGCGGGCGGCGTAGAGCAGCGACTCCTGCGGCGTGAAGCGGCGCTTCACGACCACGTTGCGATCATCCACGACCTCCTGCGACAGTCGGCTGTCCGACACGAACTTGTAGAACCGGGGTGAGTTGAGGATGGCCTGCAACAGGGCGTCGGCCAGTTCGCCGCGCGGGGCGCCATACTTGAAGAAGCCCGGCACACGCGGCTCGGCCTCGCGGGCCGCGAGATAGGGATTTTCCTCGGCGTAGTGCGGCACGACGACGATCTTCTCCGCCGGAATGAATGGCAGGAGCGGCCGATGCTTTTCCGCCATCAGGAAGACGATCGCCGCCCGTTCCGCGAGGCCCGCCCGGAGCCGCTGCTCGGCAGCTTTCCAGGCGAGCCAGTGCGAGGAGCGGTTGTGCACGGTCCACAGAAGCCGCTGACCGCGCCGCAGGCACGCATCGAGCGAGTCGAGAATCAGCCGCACGCGCTGATCGGCTTCCGCCTCCGAGTGCGTGCCGCGCATCAGCCAGTCTTCCCAGCCGACGTGGACAAGCTGGCAGTCGGGCGGTGGCGGCCACACGGACGACCGGACCACGGACATCGGCGCGGCCGTGTCGATCGTCTTGTGCTGCCAGGGATTGGCGGCGGAAAAATCGGGATAGTCGTAGAGTTTCAACATGTGGCGATCCGTGGCACCATGGTACCCACGGCCGCAGGTACGGCCGCCCCCGCCCCGCCGCGGCCCCGATCATGGCAGTTTCATTTCGGCTCGACGTGATCGCACGGCCACGGGAGGACCACCCGGCGGTGCCCGTGTTCGCGATCGTGCGCAACGAGCGTTATTTCCTCCCGCACTTTCTGGCCCACTACCGGGCGCTCGGCGTGCGGAACTTCTGGTTTCTCGACGACCATTCCACCGACGGCACGCGCGAGCTGCTCGCGTCCCAGCCCGACTGCGGTGTGGTCGCGTCGGATCGGCGTTTCGGCGACAAGCTCGACGGCCTGCGGTTCAGCACCTGGGTGCGCCGGCTCGTGCCGGAGCGGCTCTTCCCCGGCCGCTGGGTGCTCGGCGTCGATTGCGATGAGTTTCTCGTGCTGCCGCCGCCGTTCGCCTCGATCGACGCGCTGGCGGCGGCCCTCGATCGCCACGGTCTCGGGAGCGCCCGGGCCGTGATGATCGACTTTTTTCCGCGCTCGCTCGCCGACCTGGCGGCGGCCGATCCCGCCGCCGCGCCTTTCGAGCTCTGCCCGTATCTCGACCCGCTCGTGTCGCTCGACTGGCGCGACCGCGAGCCCCGGCCGCGGGCCGTGCCGCTCGAAGGCGTGCGGCCCCGGATGCTCGGGGAGCTTTTGAAACGCGTGCCCACGCCACCGGCCTGGCTCGCGTCCTACAAGCACGCCCTCGTCCACAAAGCGCCGCTCGTGCGCTGGCAGCCGGGCGTGCGGATGCGCTGCCCCCACGAGGCGACGCTGCCGCCGAGCGACCGCGTGCAGCTCGTGCTCGCGCACTTCAAGTTTTATCCCGGCTACGACGAGCGGATCCGCGCGGCTGTGGCGTCGGGCAGCTATTTCGACGCGTCGATCGAATACCGCTTCCTGGCCGAGGCGTGCGCCGCACTTGAAGCATGCGACCTCCGCGGGCCAGCGAGCCTGCGCTACGACGGCCCCGCATCCCTCGTTGCCAGCGGCATGCTCTTCTCCCGTCTGCCGCCGATCTGAGCGGGCTCGGAGAGTCCGCCTATAATCAGGCGCCTTGTTCGATTCCAACGCGAATCTCCGGCTGCAGGACCGCACCATGGCATGTCGTCGTAACTCTCGCAGGCTCGTCCTTTCCGCAGGGGAGCGTCTCGAAAATCGCCTCGCACTGGCCGTCGACGTGACGCTATCCGGTTCGACGCTTTCCCTTGTCTACGGAGCCGTCGGGGATGCCGCCACGCTGGCCGTGGACGACGACTTGAACTACACGGTGACAGGTGATTCCGGCACCGTGGTGACCGGCAGCGCGGCCACGGGCAGCTTCGATTCGGTGTTTTCGGTGGTCGTCGTCAACGAGAG
>Ga0247837_1006225_pt1 | contig 16996 bp, 7 predicted proteins | sample LaCtaG_2_FD_187115 | JGI IMG/M metagenome (GOLD analysis project Ga0247837, IMG submission 187115) | Freshwater microbial communities from meromictic Lake La Cruz, Castile-La Mancha, Spain - LaCruzMarch2015_14.5m | ecosystem: Environmental > Aquatic > Freshwater > Lake | place: Spain: Castile-La...
CGCCGAGTCGATCGAACCGGCGACGCTCCGAGCGCTGGGGACGCGGGCCGGGGGGGAGAGCGGGGCTACGCCCTGAGTCGGCCGCGGCTGACCGCGGACAGGATCAGGAACAGGCAGGCGGCACGCTTGGCCCCATCATGACAGGATCTCGCGGACCACGCGGGCCGGCTCGACTCCGGTGAGCTTGAAGTCGAGGCCCATGAAGCGGTGGGTGAGCCGTTCGTGGTCGATGCCCAGCAGGTTCAGGACGGTGGCGTGCAGGTCGCGGACGTGGACGGGATCCTCGGCGACGTTGTAACTGAAGTCGTCGGTGGCCCCGTAGGTGAGGCCCGGCTTCACGCCGCCGCCGGCGAGGAACATTGTGAAGCACCGCGGGTGGTGATCGCGGCCCGCCTCGGGGCTCTTCCAATCGCCCTGGCCGGCCACGCCCCGGCCAAACTCGCCCCCCCAGATCACGAGTGTGTCATCGAGCAGGCCGCGCCGCTCGAGATCGACCAGCAGCGCAGCGGTGGGCTGGTCGGTGTCGCGGCACCGGGCGGTGCACCAGCTGGTGAGGCGGCTGTGGTGGTCCCAGTCGGGGTGGAAGAGCTGGATGAACCGCACGCCCCGCTCAGCCAAGCGACGGGCGAGCAGGCAGTTGGCCGCGTAGCTGCCCGGCCGCCGCGAGTCGGGGCCGTAGAGATCGAAGGTCTCCTCGGCCTCGTCAGAGACGTCGACGAGTTCGGGCACGCTGGCCTGCATCCGGTAGGCCATCTCGTACTGCCGAATCCGGGTGGCGATCTCGGCATCGCCGATGGCAGCGTGACGCAGGCCGTTCAACTCAGCCAAGCCGTCGAGCATCCCGCGGCGGGCCACGCGATCGAGGCCGGCGGGATCGCGGAGGTCGAGCACGGCGTCGCGGGCGCTCCGGAGCTTCACACCCTGGTAGCGCGACGGCAGGAAGCCCGCGCCCCAGTAGTGGTCGTAGAGCGGCTGGTCGCTGGGCCGCTGCATCTTCGAGATCATCACCAGGTAGTCGGGCAGGTCGCGGTTCTCGCTGCCCAGCCCGTAGCTCACCCAGGCGCCCATGCTGGGCCGGCCGGGGAGCTGGTTGCCGGTGAGAAACTGCGTCATCGCCGGGGCGTGATTGATCTGATCGGTGTGCAGGCTCCTGATGAAGCAGCACTTGGCCGCCACCTTGGCCAGGTGCGGCAGCCACTCGCCCACCTGGGCGCCGCTCTCGGGGCAGGTGAGGAACTTCGTCCGGCCCGGCAGCACGAGCTGCTTCTGGCCCGAGGTCATCGTGGTCAGCCGCTGGCCTTGGCGAACCGAGGCGGGCAGTTCCGTGCCGGCCCACTTGGCGAGGCCGGGCTTGGGGTCGAAGAGTTCGAGCTGCGAGGGGCCGCCCGACTGCGTGAGGAAGATCACCCGCTTGGCCCGGGGGGCGAAGTGGGGGAGGCCCGGGAGACCCAGGGGCGGCGCGGCGGCGCGGACGGTCGCGTCGCGGGCGAGCAGCCCGTCGAGCGCGATCGCGCCGAGCGACAGCCCGGCCCCGCGGGCGAGGAACGTGCGGCGGGTCGCGGCGAGTCCGGGGTCATTCATGGTTTATGCCTCGGAGTGGTTGTTCACTCGTCTTACCAAGTGGACCGGGGTTGCCCATGCCATCTCGCCGACGCTCGCTTCGCACATCCTGTGCTTCGCTCGCTCGATGGAAACCGTCCTTCGCCATCCTGGCTACGGACGGTTTCCAACGCCGCTCGATTGGGCCGGGGTTGCCCATGCCATCTCGCCGACGCTCGCTTCGCACATCCTGTGCTTCGCTCGCTCGATGGAAACCGTCCTTCGCCATCCTGGCTACGGACGGTTTCCAACGCCGCTCGATTGGACCGGGGTTGCCCATGCCATCTCTCCGGACGCTCGCTTCGCACATCCTGTGCTTCGCTCGCTCGATGGAAACCGTCCTTCGCCATCCTGGCTACGGACGGTTTCCAACGCCGCTCGATTGGCATGGGCAACCCCTCAGTTGAAGTTAGGGACTTGATTGGTTTGGCCGATTCATTCATGAGTGAGTGCCTCGTCGAGGTTCAAGATCAGGCTGGCGACCAGCGTGGCGGCGGCGCGGTCGGCGGTGGGCGGGGCTTGGCCGCCAGTCGTCGCCGGCGGCGCACCAAAAATCCCACCTGGGTCGGTGGCGGCGAGATACGTCGCCGCCGCGGCCTCGTCGGCGGTGAATCGCTCGCGGGCCCGAGCGAACTCGCGGACGAGCACGTCCCGCTCCCGCTCGGTTGGATCGCGAAACAGCACGCGGTGGAACATCGCGGCGACAAGCCTCCCGGGCTCGACGCCGCTGGCCGAGGCGGGCGTGGCGAGCGACCGCTCGGCCAGGCCGCGGGCGGCCTCGAGGTAGACCAGGTCATTGAGAAGCGTGAGCGCCTGCAGGGGCGTGTTCGTCCGCGGCAGGTTCACCTCGCAGGTGCGACGCTGGGCCGAGTCGAAGAGGAAGGTCGGCGCGATGCTCCGCCGCCAGAAGGCGTAGAGCGTGCGGCGGTGCTGGGCCGGCCCGGCCGAGGGCTCGTAGGTGAACCGCCCCATGAAGAGCTCCTCCCAGACGCCCGGCGGATGCCAGGGGCGGACGGGCGGACCGCCGAGCGCGGGATTCAAGACGCCCGCCGCGGCGAGGGCCTGGTCGCGGAGCATCCAGCTCGGCAGCCGATACCGCGGCCCGCGGGCGAAGAGGCGATTGGCCGGGTCGCGGGCGGCCAGGTCGGCCGAGACGGCCGAGTCCTGCCGGTAGGTGCGGCTCGTGAGCACAAGCTCGAGCAAATGCTTTACGTCCCAGCCTCGCTCGCGAAACTCCACGGCCAGCCAGTCAAGCAGTTCGGGATGCGTGGGCCGCTCCCCCTGGAGCCCGAAATCCTCGGGCGACCGCACGAGCCCCGCGCCGAACGCGATCTGCCAGAGGTGGTTGACGGCCACGCGAGCCGTGAGCGGATTGGTCGGCGCCACGAGCCAGTTGGCCAGGTCGAGCCGCGTGGCCGGCCGGCCCGGCAGCATCACCGACATCCCGTCGAGTGCCGCCGGCGCCCCCTGCGTAACTACGTCGCCCTTGGCGTCCCACACGCCGCGGAGGAGCAGGTGGGTCGTGCGGGGTTTCTCCCGCTCGGCGAGGACCATGACGTCCACTTTTCTCGCCGCCTGTGCCTCATTGAGTTGGCGATTGGCCACGTCGAGGGCCCGCTTCGCAACCTGGTAGGGCTCGTGGTCGGCGAGGAACTCGGCCATGAGCTGCTTGCGGAGGGCGTCGGGCAGGTGCTCGAGCTTCTCACCCAATCGCTCGATCCGGGCCAGGCCCTCGAGCGGCGGCTCGGCGAGGGTCGTCACGGCCGGCCCCGCGCTCGCAGTGGCCGAGATGCGGAACCGACCGACGTTCGCCCCGCCGAGCGTGGACCGCTGGCGAAGTTCGACCACCAGCCGCTCGTTCGCCGCGAGCACGAGTGGCTCGGCCAGGGCGAACACGGCCACGTGCCGCTCGGCGTCGGGCTGCTCGCGGGTGCTCCAGCCGTTGCGCGGGTCGTCGTCGAGCACGTCCTTGACCGCGCCGTAGCCCTGGTGCTTCTTCGGGTCGTCGGAGTGGTCGGCCACGGCCCCGGCGATTGCAAGCTCGCGGACCAGCGACGAGCCCTCCTCATCGATGCGGAGCTTGAGGTCGGAGACCACGAAGTGGCCCTGCGGCCCGCGGCCGAAGCCGCCGCCGGTGTGCGAGGGATGGCGGAAGACCTCGAGCTTGAGGCCCGTGATCCGCTCGAGGGGAGCGGTGGCGGCTAGAGAGTCGTCTCCTTCGAGTGGGCCGGGGTTGCCCGTGCCATCTCGTCGGACGCTCGCTTCGGGCATCCTGCCCGCCGCTCGCTCGATGCCGGCCTCGCTTTCGCCGTCGTAGCTGCGCTCGGCCAGCAACGCCGCTCGATTGGCACGGGCAACCCCTCCGCTGATTCCGGTTCCCGAAAGAACCACGAAGTAGTCGTCTTGGAAGGGCTCGGGGCCGTGGGCCTGCACGGTGCCGTCGGGCTCGACGGTGAACTGCGTGCCCTCGCTCGCCGAGACGTTCGCGACGGTGAGCGGCTGCCAGGCCGTGAAGCCGGGTGACTGCCGCACACGCGCGTGCTCGGCGGCCACCCAGGCGGCGAAGGGCTGCTCGGCGGCCTTGCGGGCCGCGTCGTGGGCCGGCTTGCGGGCGGCGACAAGGGCCTCGGCCTCGGCGACGGCCCGAGCCACGTGGGGTGACTCGACAGCCAGATAGGGCTTGGCGGCGCGGCCCGCCTGGCCGTTCTCGTCGATCGAGTCGAAGAAGGCGGCCAGCGAATAGTACTCGTGCTGCGAGACGGGATCGTATTTGTGGGAGTGACACTGGCAGCAGCCGAGCGTGAGGCCGAGCCAGGTGGTGCCGGTCGTGTTCACGCGGTCGATCACGTAGTCGATCCGCGACTCCTCGGGATCGCGGCCCCCCTCGCCGTTGGTCATGTGGTTGCGGTGGAAGCAGGTGGCGAGCCGCTGGGCGGCGGTGGCGGCCGGCAGCAGGTCGCCCGCGGTTTGCTCGACGGTGAACTGATCGAACGGCAGGTTCGTGTTGAAGGCCTCGACCACCCAGTCGCGCCAGGGCCAGTTGGTACGGGTGGCGTCGGACTGGAAACCGTCGGTGTCGGCGTAGCGGGCCACATCAAGCCACCAGATCGCCATCCGCTCGCCGTAGTGGGGCGAGGTGAGAAGGTTTTTTACGAAGGCAACCCAGGCCGTTTCAAACGTGCCGGCGGTTGCGGCGGCCTCGAGTACCAGAACGTCCGCAGCGTCGGGTGGTAGGCCCGTGAGGTCGAAGGCGGCGCGGCGGGCGAGGACATGGGGCGGCGCCTGCGGCGCGAAGGCCAGCCCCGCGCGGGCGAGCCCTTCGGCCACGAAGGCGTCCACCGGATGCCGCTCGCTCCCCGCCGGCAGCGGCGGCCGCACTGGCGGCTCGAAGGCCCAGTGGCTGCCCCACGGGGCGCCGGCTGCGAGCCAGTCGGTGAGCAACTGCACCTGACCGGGCGTGAGCGGCTTCTTGTGTGCACTCGGCGGCGGCATCTGGACGTCGGGATCGGTGGCCGTGATCCGCGTGAGCAGTTCGCTCGCGGCGGGCTTTGCCAGATCGACCGCGGCCAGGAGTCCTTCCCGGGTGTCGAGCCGGAGGTCGGCCTCGCGGTGGCCCTCGTCGGGGCCGTGGCAGGCGAAGCAGTTCTCGGAGAGCAGCGGGAGGATGTCGCGGCCGAAACGGATCTCGCCGGCAGTCGTGACCGCCAGAGGGCACAGCGCCGCCAGGGCGACGGCGGCGCGGAGGACGCGCTGGTATGAAACGGGCTTGGGCATCACTGGAAGTATTGACCCTAACGGCCACTTGGTCTTGTAGCGACGGCCCGGATTTTGGTACGTTTTGACCACGACACTGGTGTTCCCCTATGCCCCCAGTCGCCCACGACGCCGTCGCCTTTCGGGCCGCCTTCTTCGCCCGGGCGGCCGGGGCGGCGTCGCTGGTCGAACTATTCGGGTCGCTACCGCACACCTACTTCTTCGCCAAGGATCGCCAGGGCCGATTCGTCGCGGTCAACCACCTGTTTCTGGACAACCACGGCCTGGCGGGTGAAAGCGACGCGATCGGCCGAACCGACCGCGACTTCCATCCGCCCTTGCTGGCCGAGGCCTACATCGCCGAGGACGAGCGAGTGATGGCGTCGGGCCGGCCGCTGGCGGGCCAACTCTGGATGGTGCCGCATCGCCGCGGCGCGCCCCGCTGGTACGTCTGCACGAAGGTGCCACTCTGCGACGCAGACGGCGACGTGATCGGCGTCGCCGGGGCGATGGAGCGGGTGAACGATCCGGCGCTCTTGTCGCACTACTTCGCCGAGCTGCTGCCGGTGGTCCGTCACGTGGAGGAGCACTATCCGGGCACCGTTTCGATGGCCGAGATGGCCAGGCTCGCGGGCCTCTCGCCGACTCACTTCAACCGCCGCTTCCGGCAGCTCGTGCGGATGACTCCCACGGCCTACCTGCGGGCCGTCCGCGTGCAGCGGGCCCGCACGCTCCTGGCCACGACAACAAAACCGCTCGCCGAGATCGCCGCCCTGACCGGATTCACCGACCAGAGCCACTTCACGAAACGGTTTCGTCAGACCACGGGCCTCACGCCCGACGCCTACCGGAAGAGGTTTCGGGGAAAGACAGCGTGACTCAAGCAGGTTGTTCCGTGGCGCGCTGAGTGGGCCGGGGCTGCCCATGCCGTCTCGCCGGACGCTCGCTACGGGCATCCTGCCCTTCACTCGCTCGATGCTGGCCTCGCTCTCGCCATCCTGGCTTCGCTCGCCCAGCAACGCCGCTCGATCGGCATGGGCAACCCCTTCGGGCTTCCGAGCGGCACCGAATCTGCCAGGCAACGAGCGCTTGCGTCTCGGGCGGCAGCGTGTCCACCGACATCCTCAGCCATCAAAACCTTGTGGAACGCCCGTCGCGGGGTTACGTTTCTCAACTTCGGTCGCTGCATTCGGCGGCACGTTCCTCAGGGGCCAGTTTCATGATCTACCGTCGTCGCTTCCTGTTTCCGCTGACCACGCTGGCGATCCTGTCATGTGGCTTGGCCGGCATGGCCTCGCGCGCCGCCGCTGAGCCCGTGCTGAACGTGCCCCCCGAGGGCTACCGCGCCCTCTTCAACGGCAAGGACCTGACCGGCTGGCGGGGCATGGGCACCGACAACCCCTATCAGCTCGCGGCCAAGACCGAGGAGGAGCGGGCCGCCTTCTTCGCCAAGAACCAGCCAGGCATCGACGCCCACTGGAAGGTGGTCGACGGCGTGCTCGTCAACGACGGCCAGGGCCCCTACGCGACTACGATCGAGGACTTCGGTGACGTCGAGCTGTGGGTGGACTACAAGACGGTGCCCAAGGCCGACAGCGGCATCTACCTGAGGGCCACACCCCAGATCCAGATCTGGGACTCGACCGAGACCGCGAAGTTCAAGATTGGCGCTGACAAGGGCTCGGGCGGCCTGTGGAACAACTCCGCGGGCGCCCCCGGCAAGGATCCGCTCGCGCTGGCCGACAAGCCGTTCGGCGAGTGGAACCGGTTCCGGATCGTGCAGGTCGGGGCCCGGACCACCGTCTGGCTCAACGACACACTCGTGGTGGACAACGCGATCATGGAGAACTACTGGGACCGCAAGCGGCCGCTCCTGCGCCGCGGGCCGATCCAGCTCCAGACCCACGGCGGCGAGATCGCGTGGCGAAACGTGTTTGTCCGCGAGATCGGCGCTGAAGAAGCCAACCGCTGGCTGCGGGACCGGGCCGGCGACGGTTTCGTGAGCCTGTTCAACGGCAAGGATCTCGCCGGCTGGGCCGGGGCGGTCGACAACTACGAGGTGGTGGACGGCGCGATCCGCTGCCAGGCGGGCAAGGGGGGCACGCTCCACACCAAGGACGAATACGGCGACTTCGTGGCCCGGATGGAGTTCCGGCTACCGCCGGGGGGCAACAACGGCCTGGCGATCCGCTACCCCGGCAGCGGCGACACGGCCTACGTGGGGATGTGCGAACTGCAGGTGCTCGACTCGGAGCATCCGAAATACGCCACGCTCGACAAGCGGCAGTATCACGGCTCGGTGTATGGCATGGCGGCCGCCGAGCGGGGCTATCTGCGGCCCACCGGCGAGTGGAACGAGCAGGAAGTCACGGTCAAGGGCAGCCGGATCATGGTCGAGCTCAACGGCTCGGTGATCCTCGACGCCGATGTGGCGGCGGTGAAGGACTTCATGGGGGGCAAGCCGCACCCGGGCATGAACCGCACGAGTGGCTGCTTCGGCTTCGCCGGCCACGGCGACCCCGTCGAGTTTCGTAACGTCGCGATCAAGCGGCTCGACTGAGCCCGAAGCCGAGCCGCCTGCTTGCGTTGACCCCGCGGCGGGCGGCTACTGTCTCGCAGAAGCGGCCCCGCCGCCCGCGGGCCGAGATGACCTGCGGCCCGGGAACCTTTCGGGCCGACCGGGCATCGAACTAGGCTGGCGGCGTAGACTTTCGCCTTGCGGGCCCCATCCGGCCCCGGGGTTTCCTTTGCGGCGGAGCAGCACTCATGAGCTTTGATCTTGGGCGAGGTGGTGGGGCTGCAGGCTGTCACGCTCGGGTGGTGGCGGCGGTCGTTGCAGTGACGATCTTTCTGGGAGGTCTTGGAATGTGGCACAAGGCAAGGGCTGAGGATCTGCCGCAGGGACCGCGGGCCGCGGCCTGGAAGAAGGTCCAAGAGTCTCTCGACGAGGGGAAGCCGAAGTCGGCGCTCGGGGCGCTCGCCGGGGTCGAGCAGGCGGCGATCACCGAGAAGGCCTGGGCGGAGGCGGCCCGCGCGATCGCCACGAGGGTGCTCGCCGAGACGGGCGACCGGCCGGACGACGATCCCGAGCGGGTGATCCGGCTGGCAGCCGAGATCGCGAAGGCCCCGGCCGAGACGCGGGGTGTGCTCGAGGCGATCCGGGCCAACTGGACCTGGGGCTACTACCAGCAGAACCAGTGGCGCTACCAGCAGCGCACGCAAGGTGGCGCCGACGCCAAGGACCTCGCCAAGATGGGCGAGTGGGATCTGCCCACGATCGTCAAGGAGATCCGCGCCCGGTTCGCGGCGGCCGTGGGCAAGCCCGGCAGCCCCGAGCGGAAGGCGCTCCAGGCGATGCCCGTGGCCGAGTGGGACGCGCTGATCCAAAAGGGCTCGATGCCCGACGCCTGGCGGCCGACCGTGTGGGACGTGGTCGCCCGCGACGCGCTCGACTTCGCAGCCTCCGGCGAGCGGGGGCTGATGGCCCCGGAAGACGCCTTCGAGTTTGACGTCGATTCGCCGGCCCTGGGCACGCCGGAGGAGTTTCTGGCGTGGCGGCCGGAGATGGACGAAGCCGTCACCGACCAGGACTCGCCGCTTCTGGAGGCGGCGGCGCTCTACCGCGGCCTGCTCGAGTTTCACGCGCGCGACGCCGACAAGGCGGCCCTGCTCTCGGCCGACCTCGACCGGATCCTGTGGGCGAGCGGCGCTGCGGTGGGCGAGGGGCTCGAGGAGCGGAAGGAACAGGCCCTGCGCGGATTCAGCGAGCGGGCCGGCGACCACGAGACGGCGGCACTCGCCGCCTTCCACCTGGCGAGCCTGATCCAGCAGCAGGGCGACCTGGTGGCGGCGCGGGAGATCGCCGCCAAGGCTGCGGCGGCCCATCCCAAGAGCCACGGCGGGGCCCAGTGTGCGAATCTCGTCTCGCAGATCGAGGCCAAGGAACTCTCCGTCTCGACGGAGCGGGCCTGGGCGGCGCCGTTTCCGGCGATCCGGGTCACCTACCGCAATCTTGCCAAGGTGCACCTCCGGGTCGCCAAGGCCGACTGGCTCGGCCGCCTGAAGGCGGGCAAGCCCCACTCGGGCTGGCTCGACGACCAGGACCGGGCGGCGATCCTTGCGTTGCCCGCCGTCCGCGAGCAGGCGGCCGACCTGCCGGCCACCGACGACTACCAACAACGCGCCGAAGACATTCCCGTCGGGGCGGCCCTCGACGCCGCGAAACTCGAGCCGGGCGCCTACTGGGTGATCGCCAGCCACAAGGGCGACTTCGGCGAGCAGGATAACGTGGTCGCGCTCACGATGGTGTTCGTGACGCGGCTGGCGATCGTGACCGAGCAGCAGCGGCCGATCTTTGCCCGCGACCTGGCCGGGCCGCAGGCGGCGGTGCCCGGTCGGCCGGGCGTGCCGCCGCGGCGGATGCGGCGGCCGCAGGGGCCGGGCACGCTCGCGGGGTACGTGGTCGATCTCGCCACCGGCGAACCGGTGAAGGCCGCCGACGTACAGGTCTTCATGCGGCAGCAGCAGGGCAACCGCCAGGGCTTCGACGAGGCGGCGGCGGCGAAGACCGACGAGGAGGGGCGGTTCGAACTCGAAGCGGAGCAGGGTCGGGAGCTGGTGGTGGTGGCCAAGGCGAAGCTGGCCGGCGCCGAGCAGACGGTGGCCAGCGGCTCGACCAACGTCTGGCCGAACGTGCTGAACGACCAAGTGAAATCGATCGTGCTCGTCACCGATCGCGGCATCCATCGGCCGGGGCAGATCGTGTTTTACAAGGGGATCGTGGCGGGCGGCGACCAGGCTGCGGGGAAGTACGCCGCGATCGCCGACGTGCCCGTCGAAGTCGTACTGCGCGACGCCAACGGCCGCGAGATGGCCAAGGCGAATCATCAGTCGACCGCCAACGGCTCCTTCCATGGCAACTTCCCGATCCCCGCCGGCTGCCTGCCGGGGCAGTGGTCGATCCAGGCGCTGGCTGCAGGCACGCAAATGGGGACCGGTGTCCGCGTCGAGGAGTACAAGCGGCCCAAGTTCCTGGTGAAGCTCGCCGCGCCCGAACAAAGCGTGCCGCTCGGCGGCGAGGCGTCGCTCACCGGCAAGGCCGAGACCTACACCGGCCTCGCCGTGGCCGACGCCACCGTCCGCTGGCGGGTCGAGCGGTCGGTCCGGTTTCCAATCTGGTGCCGCTGGTTCTTTCCCTGGCTGCCCTTCGACGGCGGTGCGCAGCGGATCGCCCGCGGCACGGCCAAGACTGACGCGACCGGCTCGTTCACGCTGTCGTTCCCGGCCCGGCCCGATCGCTCGGTGCCCAAGGAGTCGCTGCCGGTGTTCACCTATCGGGTGGTGGCCGACGTCACCGATCCGGGTGGCGAGACGCGATCCGACGAGCGGAGCGTGAACGCGGGCTACACCGACGTCGAGGCCGCGGTCTCGGCGACCGATTGGCAGGCGGTGAAGGCGGGCGAGCCGGCGGCCGTGGCAATCACGGTGGCCACGACCACGCTCGACGGCGAGCCGCGGGCGGCACAGGGCAAGCTCACCGTGCACCGGCTCGTGCAGCCGGCCGAGGTGGCCCGCGGCGATCTTCAGGGAGGCCGGCCGGTGCCAATTGTCCGTCGTGGCGGGGCGGGCCGAGTGCCACCGAAGCCCGACTCCGCCGACCCCCAGACCTGGGCGGCGGGGGAGGCCGTGTTCGAGGAGCCGGTGGCCACCGACAAGGCGAGCGGCAAAAAGATCACCACGGCGAATCTCGCGGCTGGCATCTACCGGGCCACGTTCGAGATTCCCGCCGCCGGTGACGTGCCTGCGGTGAAGGCGACGGCGCTCGTCGAAGTGGTCGATCCCACGGCCAAGACCTACGGCGTGAAGCGGCCGTTCGTGATGAAGGCCCAGAAAAGCTCGGTCGAGCCGGGGAGCGAGTTTCAGGCGCTCGTGGGCACGGGCTACGACGCGGGGCGGGCGCTCGTCGAGATCTCCCAGAGCGGGCAGGTGCTGGAGCGATTCTGGACGGAGCCGGGCCGGACGCAGTGGCCGGTGGCGTTCAAGGCCGGCGCGGCCAACCGCGGCGGGTTCACCGTGCGGGCCTGGCTCGTCCGCGACGGGCGGCTGCACATGCAAAGCCAGACGGTGGACGTGCCCTGGACCGACAAAAAGCTCGCGGTCGAGTGGGAGCGGTTCACACGGCGGACGGAGCCGGGGGCCAAGGAAGTCTGGCGGGCCAAGATCACGAGCGTGGCCGATCCCGTGGCGGGGCCGGCCGAGCCGCAGGCGGCCGAGATGCTCGCGCTCATGTACGACCAATCGCTCGACGCGTTGGCCGCCCATGCCTGGCCCGCGAGCGGGCTGATGGGGCTGTTTCGGCGGGAAGGCGGCTGGCTGAATCTGGCTTTCACCAACGGCCCCGAGGGCTTCCACCAGATTCGTGGCAGCTTTGCCCAGCGGTATCGGGACGTGCCCGAGATGAGCTTCCGCGTGCTCCGCGATCCGTTCGGCACGCCGCAGGGGGGCTGGGCCTTTCAGCAGGGTGGTGGCGGTCCTGGCATGGGCATGCTGGCCCGCGGCGCCATGCCCAGGACGATGATGGCCGAGAACGCGATGATGGCCGACGCGGCGGTGCCAACCGGCGCCCCTCTCGAAGGGCTGGCCAGTGCCAGGAAGGCTGCGAATCGGGCCGACGCCCGGATGGAGCAGCAACTCCAGGGGCAGGACAAGGATGGCGAGGGCGAGGCCGGCGGGCAGCCGGCAGCGCAGACCGCTCCGCCTCCGCGGAAGAACCTGGTCGAGACCGCCTTCTTCCTGCCCGCGCTCTCGAGCGGCAAGGACGGAATCGTGACGATCGAGTTCACGCTGCCCGACACGCTGACCACCTGGCAGTTCAAGGGACTCGCCCACGACGCGGCCCTGCGGAGCGGCGAACTCGTCGATACCTGCGTGTCGACGAAATCCCTGATGGTCGAACCGCTGGTGCCGCGGTTCCTACGGGAAGGCGATCTCGTGAAGATCCCCGTCAAGGTGAGCAACACCTCGACCGGCCGGCTGGCCGGCACAGTGCGGTTTGCGCTCGCCGATGCGCGGACGGATGCGTCGCGGGATGGACTGATCGAGGGTCCCAAGGAGCAATCCTTCGATCTGGCCTCGGGCGAATCGAAGCCGGTCGTGTTCACCGTCAAGGTGGCCGACGGCACCGACGTGCTTCGGTACCTGGCAACGGGCACGGCCGACGCCTCCGGGAAGCAGGCGGCCGATGGCGAGGAGGCTTTTCTCGTCGTCCTTCCACGCCGCGTCCCCGTCACGGAAACCATCCCGATCACGATCCGTGGCCCCGGTACACGCAAGGTGTCGCTCGACCGGCTCGCCCAAAGCGCCGGCACCGACATCCAGAGCCAGTCGCTCGTCGTCCAGGCCGCGTCGAACCCGGCCTGGTACGGCGCGCTTGCCCTGCCGGTGATCATGGAGAGCGTGGATGAGAGCACCGAGACGCTCTTCACCCGGCTGTATGCCAACACGCTCGCCCGGCACTTGGCCACGAGCGACCCGCGGATCGCGCGGGTCTTCGAGCAATGGAAGGGGACCGACGCGCTCGAAAGCCCCTTGGAGAAGAACACCGACCTCGTCAAGACGCTGCTCGCCGAAACGCCCTGGGTCCGCGACGCGGTGGACGAAAAGGAGGCGCGGGCCCGGATCGCGCTTTTGTTCGACGCCAACCGGGCCACCAACGAGGCCCGGGCCGCGCTCGAGCGGCTCGAAAGCCTGCGGAACGGCGACGGCGGCTGGCCGTGGTTTCCTGGCGGGCAAACCTGCGACTCGGTGTCGCTCGGGATCATCGCCGGCTTCGGCCGGCTTCGGGCTGCGGGCGTGGACATCGACGTCCAGCCGGCCCTTGCAGCGATTCCCTGGCTCGACGGCCGGCTCGTGAAAGAGCGGGAGTGGGCCATGAAGGCCTGGAAAGACAAGCCCGAGCAGCTCGTGCTCACGCCGATCGGGGTCGCTGCCCTCTACGCGCGGAGCTTCTTCACCAAGGATACCCCGCCCGAGGGCGAGGCGGCCGAGGCGATTCGCTGGGGCTTCGACGTGGCCAGAAAGTCGTGGCTGAAGCTCGACCCCCGGCTCTCGCAGGGGCAGCTCGCGATCGCGCTGGCCCGCTCCGGCGACAAGCCGACGGCGCTCTCAATCATCGACAGCCTCAAGCAGCGGGCGGTGGACGCCGACGTGAAGCCCGGCGAGGAGAAGGACTCCTGGCAGGGCATGTGGTGGCGGGACGAGCATCCCGGCTGGTGGAGCTGGGCGCACGCCCCGATCGCCACGCAGGCGATCATGATCGAGGCCTTCGACGAGGTGGCCGGCGACCAGGACTCGGTCGAGGCTTTGAAGGTCTGGCTCTTGTCGCAGAAGCGGACGAGCACGTGGCCGGGCAGCCGGGCCACCGCCGACGCCGTGGGCGCGCTCCTGGGCCGCGGGGGCGACCTGCTCGGCTCGCAGGAGCTCGTGGCGGTGACCGTGGGCGACGAGAAGATCACGCCCGAGAAGGTCGAGGCCGGCACGGGATTCTTCGAGACCCGGTTCGTCCGCCGCGAGATCACGCCGCAGATGGCCGCCGTGACGCTCACGAAGCCCGACCGGGGTCTGGCCTTCGGTGGCGTCCACTGGCAGTACCTCGACGACATCGCCAACGTGCCCGCTGCGGGCCGTGAGGAGCTTGCCGTGGAGAAGAAACTGTTCGTGAAGAAGTTTACGAAGGCGGGGCCGGAGCTCGTGCCGGCGGGCGATGGCGTGGCGGTGGAGGTGGGCGACGAGTTGGTCGTGCGGCTCGTGGTGACGAGCGACCGCGACTACGAGTTTTTGGAGCTGGCCGATCACCGGCCGAGCCTGACGGAGCCTGTGGACGTGCTCTCGGGCTGGCGGTCGGCCGACGGCGCGGGCTGGTACCTGGCGATCCGTGACGCCTCGACGCAGCTCTTCTTCGAGCGGCTCCCGCGGGGCACGCACGTGTTCGAGTACTCGCTCCGGGCCGCCCACCGGGGCACCGCGTCAAGCGGCTTCGCCAGGATCCAGAGCCGCTACGCCCCCGAGTTCTCGGCCCACTCGAAGAGCGTCTCACTCGAGGTGAAGTAAAAAAGGGGACATCCCCCGTTTCCCGGCCGCCGCAGGCGGCCCGGCGGTGACCGGTAAGGGCGGTCAGAGTGCTTCGCGGAAACGGGGGATGTCCCCTTTTTTACGGGGGCGGCCCAGTGGCTTGAGCGTGTGGCTCAAGCCAAGTCTGCCGGCCGTTGCTGCTACCCAGTCGCTCCCGCCGAGGGGCGAGCCACGGGCGATGCTGCGATGGATCGCCTCCTGCTCGGCGGGGGTCAGAGGCCTGTCCACCCAGGCAAGCCAGTCTGGCCTCCTCGGAACCGGACCGGGATGCAACTCCGGCCTTTCCATCGGGAATGGCAAAGCGAAAAGGTCCGCAGCACTCGACCACGGCCACGCGGAAGCCCTGGAAATCTCGAGTGTCTCGGCCCGAACCGGGTTTCGCTCGACATACCGCATGACCGTTAGCAGGTGGTCGTCGTCCTGGATGGGAAAAGCCTTGTAGCGGCCCTGCCACAGGCGGCCCTCGGTCTCGTGGTGGGCGTGATAGCGCCGAACGTGGGTCGTCATCAGCCACGACATCCAGCGGCCGATGTCACCGTCTTCCCGGGGCCAGACCACGAAGTGGAAGTGGTTCGGCATCAGGCAGTAGGCCAGGAGCCGGATAGGGAGCCGTTCGCAGGCCTCGTTCAGGACCGCGAGGAATGCGGCGTAGTCCTCTGGATGGGCGAAGACCTTGGCCCGGCCGTTCCCACGATTGAGAACGTGGTAGCAAAGGCCGCCAGCGGAAATCCGTGACACGCGAGGCATGCCAAATAATATACGCCCGTACAGCATTTATGCAACTGCCAGTTCCAGCGTGTAAAAAAGGGGACATCCCCCGTTTTTCGTTGAAGTTCCTGCGGATGGAGGGTTTGCGGAAACGGGGGATGTCCCCTTTTTGCCCCAACCCCGCCGCCGCTCGAGAACCCAGCTAGCCCAATGCCCTCGTTGAGTGATGAACTGGCCCGGGAGCGGAACCGCGAGGCGGCGGACCGGACGCTGCTGGCCTGGATCCGCACGAGCCTTGCGATGATCAGCTTCGGCTTCGCGATCGAGCGGGTTGGACAGGTGGCCTTTGTGATGGACGGCCGGCTCGCCAACTTCTCGCCGCTCAAGACCCGCGTGTTCGGCTCGGCCCTGATCGTGCTGGGCATCACGGCCACGCTCGTGGGGATGTGGGAGCACCGCCACGTGCTGGCCGCGATCAAGGACGCCGACTATCGCTACGCCGACCGGCCGGCCGTGGCCCGCTGGATGGGCCTGGGCCTTGTGTGCGTCGGCCTGGCCGCCCTGGCCGTGGTCCTGATGTATTGAGCGCCGGCGGCCGGGCGAGGTCGCTGGCTTTCTCGCGACCTGGTGCGTACGATAAATGTAAGGGCAAGGCGGACGGCTCTTCCGCGTGGCGGAAGGAAGGAACGAGGTTCGCCATGGAGACCTGCAGGATCGGGCGGCGGCGGAAGACCCGGCGGCAGCGGCCGCTGGCAATTGAATCCTGCGAGCGGCGGCTCGTGATGAGCGGCACGGGGCTGTTGCCGGCCTACGACACGGGCACTCCCGACGTCGTCGATCTCTGGGTCGATCCCGCGGCCGGGAACGACGCCCGGAGCGGCGACACGCGGGAACTGGCCGTGCGGACCGTGTCGGAGGCTTGGCGGCGGGTGCCGATGGGAACGACGCTTTCCCAAGGTGTCCGGATCAACCTGGTGGCCGGCACCTACCCCGAGTCAGCCGTGCCCCACTTCTGGGAGAGCCGCCACGGCACGTTCACGGCGCCGGTGATCATCCGGGCCGCCGACGGGGCGGGCACCGCTCGGCTGCCGAATCTCAACATCTTCGATTGCCGCCACCTCCACCTCGTGGGCCTCGAGGTGACCGCCGCCGGCGGCGACGTGGTCCAGATCCAGGCCAGTTCGCATGTGTTGCTCCGCGAGACCACGATTCGGGGCACCGGCGTGATCGCCACCTATGCGGTGCCGCAGGAGGCCCTCAAGGTCAATCAATCGCAGCACGTCTACATCGAGCACTGCGATATCTCGGGCGCCTGGGACAATGCGATCGACTTCGTGGCGGTGCAATACGGCCACGTGGTCGGCAGCCGGATCCACCGCTCGGGCGACTGGGCGATGTATGCCAAGGGGGGCTCGGCTTACCTCACGATCACGGGCAACGAGTTCTTCGACGCGGGCACCGGCGGGTTCACGGCCGGCCAGGGCACAGGCTTCGAGTTTATGGTGGCCCCCTGGCTCCACTACGAGGCCTACGACATCGCCTTCACGAACAACGTGATCCACGACGTCGAGGGGGCCGGCATGGGCGTCAATGGCGGGTTCAACATCCTGCTCGCCCACAACACGCTTGTGAACGTGGGCCGCCGCAGCCACGTGATCGAGGTGGTCCACGGGCTGCGGGGCTGCGATGGCGACACGGCCACCTGCTCAGCCAATCTCGCCCTCGGTGGTTGGGGCACGGCGCGGGCGGGCGGCGAAGAACCGATCCCCAACAAGAACGTGGTGATCGTGAACAACGTGGTCTTCAA